>ERZ1046148.85-NODE-85-length-52616-cov-6.720192_pt1 | contig 52616 bp, 40 predicted proteins | sample MGYA00383090_ERZ1046148 | MGnify/ENA primary metagenome ERZ1046148 (study PRJEB29581, sample SAMEA5548360) | metagenome | biome: marine; feature: coastal; material: water | depth 25 m | study: Short-term variability in the microbial, nano- and picoplankton dynamics... | reverse complement strand
ACCGGCTACGCTTGTGAATGCACAGGCGAAGCGCACGTGATCACCAGCAGCACTGATTAGGGCTCGCCAACCATCTACCTTCACACGAACAACTCGGTCGAATATCTCCCATGATTTGTCAGCGACTAGTTTTGAATCTTCCAAACCAGCACCATGTACGATTCCAGTGACACTTCTATTGTCAATTGCTAATTTAATCGAATTGACATCAGTCACATCTGCACTATGATATTCCGCCTTATTACCCGCTGACTCGATGGCCTGAATCGTACGCCTAATATCCAATGAGCGAGTAAGATCTTGCCACTCCTTGTTCCATTGAACCATAGTGATTTTCCCGGATTCACTGGCATCGGTCATCCTCTCTCTGAGAGACATCTTCTCCTGTTGTAGTCTATCATCATCATAATTTAGCCAATCTTTGGTTTCAGGTACTAATGTTGAACGACCCAATAAGAGGAAGGTTGCACCGACATTTGGACTTGCTTCAGATAGAGCGATTATCGAAGATGCTGTTACTCCAGAACCTCCCCCTGAGACCAACCATAAATCTGCATTTGCCAATGGCTTTCGCTTTTCGATTAAATCCTCAGCAAAACAAACAAGAGTCCATCGTCTTTGGTTCTTATCGATTCCAATTTCGACTTCTCCGCCTAATGTGAATAAATCTTCTACCAACAAAGCAGCAGTTTTATCCGAATCTAAGATTAATTCCTGATGTAGATCAAATGCACGACATCGAACATTATCCTGTTCAAATGAATATGATTTGGTTATCCCACTAGCAGCACAAGCCAGAGAATTAAATCTCTCACCATGATTACCATGACGGCCGTCTAGAGCAGTTACTGAAGCCACAATTCCAGGTCCAGAAGATAATTGACTATCCAATCCTTTGAGTAAACCGAAGTATGAATGAGCTGCAAGTGTTATTTGATTTGAAGAACCGATCTCATTAGTCCATTTTTCACTAGCCAATCGTAATGGTGCTAGATGGAGCAATCCTGAAATATCACTCAATTGCGAGCAGAGTTTCGCTAATTGATCGGAAGAGGCTGGATCTAAGCGATAGACTGTTGACCCAGATTCTTTTTGCTCAGTCAGGCTTTTAGCGCCGGGTTCGAACCCAATTCTGACGGTATTGAGGCCTTTTGCTTCGAGCAGAGGGGCGATTGCATCTGCCAAACCCCAACCATCATCTGTAATCGCCACAGTACCTTTGATTTCTATCGACAATCTTTCGCCAGCACACTCTTCGACCTCGACCTGCCATCTACGACGATCTATACGTGTAGCGGCTTGGATTGTATCTTCGTTTGAGGTTGTGGAAGTAGGTTCTTCGTCGATAACTTCTACCGCTGGATTTTCAACAACATCTGCCTTAGCACCATCGCCAGTCATTTTAATAATGTAAGATACGAAGTGATTCAATGTAGGATGATCGGAGAGAATGAAGTCCTCGTCTACAGGCAGTGAGAATATCTCACGGATATCGCCCATTATCTCGGCTTGCTTGACTGTATCAATTCCCAATTCCCCTTCTAAGTCCTGATCCATCTCAATGAAGTCATCAGGATATCCTGTATGCTCGACAACAACTGCTACTAGTTTACTTTGAATTTCAGAATCTGTCGCCATTGTCTCTTGAGAAGTTTCAACTTTTTCTGCAATGGTAGTAACTTCATCAGATATTTCATTCACTTCTACTGATTTAGATATAGGTACACTTGTCGCTCCACCGGTCATTTTGGTAATATAAGCGATGAAATGGTTCAAAGTCGGATGGTCGGAGAGAACGAAATCCTCATCAACTGGTAAAGAGAAGATTTCACGGATATCGCCCATTATCTCGGCTTGCTTGACAGTGTCAATTCCCAGTTCACCTTCTAAGTCCTGGTCCATCTCAATGAAATCTTCTGGATATCCAGTGTGCTCGACTACAACTGCTATTAATTTACTCTGAACCTCGGAGTCAACTACAACTGGAGTGGCTTTTAGCTCTACTTTTTCTTCGTTTTTCCCAGTTGTTTCGACTACTTTTTCGGTTGTAGCAATCACTTCCATTACTGCAGTTGCAGCAGTACTACCACCAGTCATTTTCTGAATATATGACATCATGTGGTTAAGCGTAGGGTGGTCTGAAAGGATGAAGTCTTCATCTACTGGGAGACTGAATACATCCCGTATTTCAGCCATGATCTCAGCTTGTTTGACTGTATCGATTCCCAATTCACCTTCTAGATCTTGGTCTAGTTCTACGAAATCTGCTGGATAACCAGTGTGCTTTACTACCACATCGATAACAGATTGTACCATATCTCCGCTAGCATCTTCTATACTTGGAGGCTCTACTGCTGTTTTGATTTCAGCAATTGGTTGATTTACTGGATTTACAACTGGTTTTGATTCTACTGCAGCAACAATAGGAGCGGCTATTGGAGATGATTTCACATTACTAGTGACTTGATACTCTTCACCACCTAAGCCGCCGTGTAGATTATTGTCGGCATCGATAAAAGCGACGAGTTTATTGTCCATTACTCGCAATTCTAATTCTTCAGTCTGAGCAAGAGATTTATTCCAAGCCAATAATTTGGCTCCATCGATACGTTCGCCTACTACTGGGAGCTTTCTTACCATGGATAATGCAATTTGACTGCCAAATCCTGCTGCGAACCTTAGACCATAGATGATCTCTGGATAATCACCTCCCGTAGAGAGATTTAGATCACCCAATTCCTCATCCTCTTCACGATGGTTAGCAATTGGAGGTATACGGCCAGTTAGAATACCATAAAGCATCGACGCATCTTCAATTCCAACACCCATTGGATGGCCGGTAAATCCTTTGGTATTGGCGATGATTATCTTATTTGTAGATTCACCAAACGCCTGACGAAGTGCTCGAACCTCTGCCTGTGCTGAACCGCCACGTGCAGGAGTGAAGGTTTCATGGGAGAAGAATACGGAGTGAGGTGCTATTTGATGACGATCTAAAGACCAATTTTTCTCCATCTCGCCAATAAAGCCAGAAAATGTATCTGCAACGTGTTCAACATCTAATCTTGTCCCGTGGAATGCTGAATTAGCGATACGTGTTCCAAGAAGTTCGGAGATTGGTTGGACACCTCTCTTTTCCGCTTCACTATTTTTCTCAATTACGAAAGCTGCTGCACCCATTCCCAAGATTAGCCCATTACGACGTTTGTCGAAAGGTAAAGCGGTTTCCTCGACTACATTTCCTGTTGCTGCTGCGCCAGAGGCTGCGAAGCCACTTCCAATCCACTCCCATAGTGAATCACCGGTAACGTCGTCTCCAGAAATTACGATTACACGATCACAACGATCGTTTGCTAACCAATCTTCAGCCACACCAAATGCTGCTGTGGTAGAAGCACAGGCGTGATTAATCGTAGTGTTTGGGCCACGAATCCCAACGTGCTGCGCAAATTGACTGTGTCCCATATTCAATACTTGGAACAAGAATCTACGGTCAAAATTACCATTCTCATCAGCACCATTAGCCTTAGCATGATTGAATGCTTGTTCTATTCCTGGGAAACAGGAAGCAAATACAATACCGGTTCGATCGCGATATATCGAAGGGACTTGCCAGGATCGGATTAATCGTAGACCTCCTTTTCCAACTTGTTCGACCGGAGTCAAAGGTATTGCTGCATCTTTTAGGGCTAGAAGTCCTGCTGCACAGGCGAGTTGAGTGGTTATATCCCAAGCCTGAACAACTTTCGGTTCTAAACCAAACTCCTCGGCTAGATCGAATGAACTTTTCACACCAGCTAATTGAGGTATGTCTCCGAACTCCCGTGCTTGATCCATATTTACAGAGCCATCTCTACCCTTGATTAAGCGAACAATATTCTTGTCCAATAGTCGCTGCTTATACTCATCTGTAACTTCTGAAATACTTGTTTCTCCTCTGACCAATCGCTCGAAAACATCCTCATCGAATACTTTCTCGCCACCAGGTAATCCCAATGAAATCCCAGTGATTACAAATGGGTCTGTTCGTCGTGTATCGATTGAACTTACCCTTGTTGGAGTTACTGATTGACCTGTTTTAACTGCACTTGTTTTTGTGTGCCATCCACTAGGTGCTCGACTAACCCATCGGCTGAGATCACCTGCTGTCATAGCCGCACTACCATCTACTTCTGGGTCTGTAGTTGCCTCTTTTGCGATTTGTTGAACCAATGATAACACATCAGAATCGGATAATCCCAATCCAGTTCGCAAATCGACCTGCCCGCCACAGAATCTGGCGGGATAGCCACAAATTGCAGACAAGCGTTGACCTAGATAATCATCGACTGCAAGACGTGTAGCAACTTCAGGGTCCAATACTGGAGCGGATGCTACAACTATTTGTGGAGTGTGTTCCTCCTTTACTGTCACAGTTGATGGCAATGGTCTTGCCCTTTGTGAGAGATCATTTGTCTGAGTTGTTGCTTGGAAACGATGTGCTTCAAGTGGGCCTGCCCTGAATCCTTCCGTCAATACAGATGAATCTGGTTGTGGCCACTTGGGAGGTCTACCTGCGAGTGCAAGCATACCCATTGCTAACAATAGTGATGCAATGCCACCTTGCTTAGGATGATTTGTCATTACGGCAAGGTGTGGTTTGTCTTCAAGGATCTGACTGGCAAATACTGTCAGAGCGCGCTTCGGCCCCACTTCGACGAAAATGCGCGCCCCTGCTTCATACATAGTCAGAACTTGTCGCGTCCATTCGACTGGAGATGCCATCTGTGGCGCTAATTTTTCCAGTATTGCAGCCTTGGAGTCATCTCCTTCTAGTGGGTAGAATAATCCATCAACATTGGCGGTGATTGGAATCTTTGGCCAGCGGATATCAAGTCCTTCCAAGTATCTGCGCAAGGGTTCGTTTGCAGGTGCGACAATACGTGAATGGAATGCATGTGACGTGGGTAATTTTGTACACTGGAAACCAGAACTCTCGAATGATTGCATGGCTAAATTTACCGCAGCACTATCTCCGGCGATAACAGTCATCTTTGGTGAGTTTTTGTTAGCCGCGATAACATAACCATCAATCGCCTGAATAATCTCTCTGACCTTCTCATAAGGAGCGGTTACGCTAGCCATCAAACCAGTATCCTCTATTACCACATTACCCATCTCAGTGCCTCTAGCTGCAGCTGCACGCAGTGCACCATCCATATCGAGAATACCCGATGACATCAGTGCCCCATATTCTCCAAGAGAATGACCTGCCACCATGTCGGGCTTCAAACCATGATCGTTCAAAGTCTGCTCAATCGCCAAATCAGCAGTTAGCATAGCCGGCTGAGTATATTCGGTTTGCATCAACTTCATTTCTGCTGCCTTTCTCTCATCCGCCGATACATCTTGTAAGACAAATTCCGATAACGAGTCTCCGTCCAACACTTCATCCATTGTTCGATCGCTAGCTTTCCATACCTCTTGTACCGCATTATAACGTAGATGTAAATCAAGAGTCATACCGACATATTGAGAGCCTTGTCCGGGATACATATGAGCGATTTTTGCGCCGTCTGGAAGTTTAGAATCAGAACTGACCAATATTCCCTGTGCTTGCAAGAAACCCCATTTGGCTTTATCATCCAAAGATTTCAGTGCGAGTTGTTTTCGCTTTTCGAATTCCGCCCAAGAAGTTGCAATCAACGCTAAACGAAATTTGTCATCTACATCAAAATCCTGACTTGAATCTGCAAGTGCTTGTGAAAGACGGAGTCCTTTTGGATCTTCGTCGAAATTAGCACCGGCAAAGCTGGTTGATCGTAGTGCAGAAGTAATAGATCCGATATCAGCACCAGAGAGAAGAAGCAAACCACCTTCGATGGATTTCAGTTGTTCGTGCGTCAAACTTGGTTTAGCGAGAGGATCTAATATTGCAGGGAACGAAGGTGCTTTCGGCCTTGGCTCAGAGATACCTAGAGAAGTCATTGCAGCGTCTCGTGAGTCATCCCACCTTTCAGCGAGTTGCGAATGGTATTCTTCATCGAATTGTTCGAGGGCTACGTGGAAATTGGTGCCGCCAAAGCCGAAAGCAGAAACTCCGGCTCTTCTCGGTGAACCGCTAGCAGTTTCGGGCCAATCTCTCGCTTCAGTAGGTACAAAGAATGGGTTAGTGGTCCAATCCACGCTTTCATTAGGAGTTGAAAATCCAGCGCTAGGAGGTATTGTTCGGTGATGTAATGCTAGAACGGTCTTTAGCATACCCGCTATTCCTGCTGCTGCTTTCAGATGACCGATTTGGCTTTTAATCGAACCCACTGCTACATTCTCTCCGTTTGAAACCTCATCGAATATCTCACTGAGAGAACCTAGTTCTGTAGCATCTCCAACACGTGTTGAAGTTCCATGCGCCTCGATTAATTCTACTGAAGATGCTGGGAAACCTGCTTGCGAATATGCTCTGGATACCGCTTGTAATTGTCCCCTTTTACTCGGCGCAGTAATGCCTTTACCGCGGCCGTCACTACTGGCCCCTACGCCTCTAACGACAGAATATATCTCGTCGCCATCACGAATTGCATCGCCAAGGCGTTTGAGTATCATTACTCCTGCTCCTTCTCCCATGACAAATCCATTTGCTCGTGCATCGAAAGGCGTGGAATGAGTTGGGGAAAGTGCACCGATCGCACTAAATTTCGAATAGGTAGCAGGCTCCATTGTTCGGTCACTCGCACCGCAGACCGCTATCTTCACTTGGCGTGCCTGTAATTGTCGACATGCGTCCACCAGTGCCGCCATAGAGGATGCGCAAGCGGCATCTGTAGTGTAATTAGGACCTTGTAAATCGAGGAGGTTGGCAACTCTGCCTGCCACGACATTCGCTAATTCGCCCGGCATTGTATCCTCGTCAACTTTTGGCAGACCATCGTTCCACTCGCGTAAAAAACCTTCAGGGTCGGTCATTCCATGCTCTGATGCGATGCGCACCGCTTGATCACTGTGTATTCTTAGAGTGGTGAAGCCGCGGTTTTCACCACCTAATGCGTTAGCAAAAATAACTCCAGTTGCAGCCCTATCTAATTCCTTACCGCCGTCACCATAACCAGCATGTTCAATCGCTGCAGCAGAAGCTTCGACCGCCCATAATTGACTGATATCGATTTGTGGCAAAGTGCCAGGAGGTTGGCGCCAACGACGCCAGTTAAATTCAAAATCCTCAACAAAGGCTCCGATCTTCGAATAGGTTTTGTTATCTTTTACACTACCTGGCCTCCCTTCAGCATCGAAGAAATCCTGTATATTCCAACGGCCATCGGGTAGTTCTTTTATTGAAACGTTGGCATCGATTATATTCTGCCAAAAGGTTTCGATATCGGGTGAATCAGGCAATATACAAGATAATCCGACAATTGCGATTGGTTCGAATGGACCTTGCTCAATCCCATTTAACGTAGATGAGTCGGATTCAGTCATATTACCACGTCCTCACTCCATAATGTTCGAGGGCACCATAGTGATCGAGTATCCTGCATCGACATGGATGCACTGGCCAGTAACGCCAGAAGAAAGGGGGCTAGCGAGCCATAGTGCAGTACCAGCTACATCTTCTTGGCTGACATTACGGCGCAAAGGAGCATTGGCTTCAACATGTTCGAGGATCTTATCGAAGCCAGGGATGCCAGAAGCGGCTAGTGTTTGGATAGGACCAGATGATATCGCATTAACACGATGACCTTCAGGGCCAACATGACATGATAATTCTCTTGTCCAACACTCAAGAGCCGCTTTTGCCATCGACATTATCCCATAAGATGGGACAAATCGGGTTGAAGCAGCATAAGTTAGAGTTATTGTTGAAGAGCCGGGTGCAAGATATGGTAAAGCGTGCTTCAGGCAACGTTGTAACGAATTTGCAGAGATAGTCATTGCAGTATTGATTTTATCATCATCCACGAATAGAATAGGGCGGTCGAAACACTCACGTGGAGCAAATCCAATCGCATGAATCATAATATCTGCTTTGATCCCAGGGTTTGCTTTAGAAAATTCATCGAAGAATGATTTTGTATCAGCATCGGTTGCTACATCTAATGGATAAAAGCCCGCAATGGCAGGTAACTGATCTTTTAGTTTGAATACCCTGCTCATGAATCTCTTCTGAAATCCAAGGTGGAGTATCACTCCGGCTTCAGCTAAACTTTTACAAATAGCCCAAGCGATACTATCTTCGCTTGCAACACCGAATACGAATGCATGTTTTCCCTTAAGTCTGAGCATGGTTACCAACATACCCTATGGGTAGGTGTTGCTCTGAACACTAAGCCTTTGACTGTTACCATGACAAATCGCTCGCAATGCCCCATTCACGGGTTATACCGAAAGTGCGTAATAGTTTCTTTTTTACATCAAAGGTCATCAAAATCAAAATCATCTAAATCGTCTAAGTCATCGAAATCTAAGTCATCGAAATCAAGATCTTTACTCACTGCAATATCTTTTACCACATCGAGTGTTTCTGGTTCATCATAGAGTTTATCATCTGTTTTATTGCTCTTCTTTGTGATTTTACTGATGATTATTACCAATAATAGGAGGACGAATATTCCCCCCCCTAATGCTGAATACATCTTAACGTCTTCATCGCTAAGAGAACTTAGGCCAGCAATACTAATGCCTCCAACCTCAGTAGGGGATTTCTCTGCTGTTATTGACAACGTGATGCTTTGTACATGTTCGGAATCAGAGGCAAGCATACTTTTTGCTTCTAATACAATTTCCACTGTTATTTCTTCTGTTACAGACTCTGGAGAAATTATTGTGATATTGCTGTTTACTATACCACCTTTGACTAGATTAAATCTACTGAAAGAGTCATCAGCGAATGTAAATCCCGCATCTTCAAGGGCTGAAACACTATCTTTAGTTATGCCCACTTCTAATTGGTCGTCAGAGTTACCATCGTTCAAAATTGAAAAGGTGAGGATTGACTCTTGACCCGGTTCCAAATTACGCGGGCCTTTCTCGTTCATATCAAGCACTGGCTTGTGGTAAACCAGAGAAGTGATTGTACCACTTTTATTCGATGTCGCCCCTGCCGCCTCCCATGGAATAGTAATTGGGTCGCCACCAATAGTAACAGACATAACTGTAGCCATTAAGTCAAAATCAACAGTTTTTGCATCCATTCTCCCGCTGCCAGTAAACGTGACCATAACCTCTATGTCTCCCCCTCCTTCGAGGTGATAAGGACCTGCAGGTGACATCGAAATAGCGAAAGCATTGTCATCGATTTCCGTTTCAAGTTTTATCTCTTCCTTGTGAAAGCTATCATTGTAGATAGTACAATACATATAAGCAGGTTGTAATTGTTCGGGATGAACATTCATTTCAGGATTCATATCAAGACAGTCAATATCCACTTCGGGAATAGGTGACGCTTGTGCAGAAACAGCCAAACTAAGAAGTGGAAAAAGCACCAATGACAGTAAAACCATCATACTTGCGCGTGCTGCCATACCCCGTCGACTAATCCCTCGGTCATGAACCTGACCCCTTTTAGTCTCCATAAATACGGTTTGCTAAATCCTGATGAGTGTTCCACAGTATCTCCTCGGGTAAACCTGCTTCTATCAGTTGTTTAGTCCGTTTTGCCACTGTCTTAGGCCCCAGTACTGCACCGGGTCTTCTTGGGTCATCCATGTAATCGGTCTCAAGAAAGAAACCATGTGAACTCTTTTCGTAAGTTGCCATCAATTCATCGATTGCTCCGCTCCCAGCAAGTACACTAGGAGTCAGACCTCCGACATTAGCAAAAGATACGTCAGGTGGAGCATAATGTCGCACCAGCATATGCTTATCGAGGCCGACTCTATCTGCCATCTCTCCCAATTCGGGATAAGTCGAGTCTGATTCTCCTTCAACGTGTAACTGTAAAGGTATTTTTTCTTTTCTAGCCAAGTCCATGGTCTCTTCAAGTAGCCGATTAGACAATTGCCAAACCTCATCTGAAACCGGCCAATGTGGCCGGCCAACTTCACCAATACCTACTGCTTCACCCTCATGTACCAACTCGAGTGCAGAGTGAATACTATCCCAATAATTCTGTTCAGCATTTTCAGGCATTGATTCGAATTGATGAGCGAATGCAGCGGGATGTGGCCCGAGTATTACCCTCACGCCAATTCCCATTTCTCTTACTTCCTTAGCCATGGAGACTGTATCGCGATATGATTGCAAATGACCGTCATAGGTAGTGGGTGGCGCCGCAAAATCGGGGCAATGAACCAAAACTAAATCAGTACCGCCAACTCGCTTAAAAGCGCTAACTGCATCAAGGTAAAGGCCAGCGCGATTGAGGTGAAAATGGTCATCGAGAATTGGACCATCATATGCCATCCGATCACTACTCGGTCACGTATTTCAACTCTCTGAAACGGTTCAACCAATGAACTGCGGCCATTGCCACCATATTCGGATGAGTCGCATCGATTGCAATCGAACGTCCACTAGGCCAAATCAACAATTCCATCTCGTGCCTATTATCGTCGATTCTAAGACAGCCTAAACGGTCATCCATTTGCGAAGTTCCTGAACCAAGATTCTTACGAACATCGCTTAGATCTAGATTTACTCCGAAGTCAAAAGATGCCACTAGCGGACCCATTTCCGAAACCAATCCACTATCATCTCGCCCAATTCTTAGTAGAACTTCCTTTGCTGCAGCACGTGCAGCTTCTTCGCGATGAGTGCCATGAACGATAATCCTCCCTTCGCTATCGATTACAATTGTTGCCCGGGGACTTTCAAGAGCTTTTATGACAATCTCTCCAGTTCTTTGGCCGTCGAGTTCATTGACAACCGCATCGCCATCGACCGGAGGAGAACATACAAAGCGCACAAGTTGATTTTCAACGCGTACTTCGATTGATTCCCTTCCCATATTCACTCCTCCTCACCTTGCGAACTCGGCAATAGACATGAAACCTCCTCCGGTTTCACGCCATTTTGCAAGTGTTCAAGAATCGAAGAACGCCATGCTTGAGTAATGGGCACCATCAATACTGCATCATTACCATTTGTTTTTCGCAACTCTGCTAATGCGCCTCTGATTCTAGCAGCATAACGTGAGTCTTTTTCATCGTTAAGTTCATCTGAAGAGCGAGCAAGTATCATCGCCCACCAAGTTGCTGCAAGGGCACTAGCATGTTGCAAACTCTGCCCTTCGGGTATATCAGGAATTTCTGATTTCAACTTGATTCGTTTGAATTTCCGACGCCATGAGCCACCCACCCTTATCATTGAAAGCAGACGCAATAATTTTGTCATTTCTTTAGCTTCTGCTGTGATGTGCTCCACCCATAATTCATCATCCAAATCAGGTTCTGCGAAGAAAACAGGTCTATCATTAGCTACAGCAGCACGATGTAATCTTCTTGGCTCTGGATCGGGGAATCGTCCAACTTGAAGGTCGGTAATCTCCAATAGTTCATCAAGATAAATACCGGTTATTCCACCACCGAGAAGTGCACTTTGCAAGTTTACACCTGGGTCTTCTAGTTCATACTTTTCTTCTTCTTCCCAAATCTCTACTTCATCAGATGAAGATGGCAAGCAAATACCATGCCATTCAATTCGAGGCCAAAGGCGCCGTGGCAAGACCACTGTTGGTAGAACGCCATGTAATAGTACCGTACCCCCTTCAGGGTCGGACCAATGAATCTCAGTCCAAGACAGGTCCATTTGAATCAACTATTACCTTCGACCCAATCTTTGAGAGTATCGATATCCCAGCCCATGTCAAAGTATCCTTGAATAGTACCTTGGTCCCATTGAGGGAAGGTTGCGAGGGCTTCAGCCATCTTTGGATCTACCGTACCATATCCGCCTGTACCGTAATCACTAGCATATTCGGAACCACCAGAAGGAGCAGCATACGTATCCTGTGGTGCAGCATAATTCTCAGTAGGTATGTTAGCATACGATTTACTATCCTCATAATCTTCATAGAATTCTTCGCCGCCTTTACTACGCCTAATCAATACAACGATTACCACTAAGAGAATCAGTACCAATCCGCCCAATCCTGAGAATAGTAGAGTAGTTACTCCGCCCACATTATCATCCGCCGCGACCCTAATACTGAAGCCTTTATCGGCCTGAGATCCATTCCAGAGAATCTTATCACTATCGCTATCAATAACGAGTAAATACATTCCAGTGGTAGATTCTGTGAATTCCTCCAAGTTAACAAAAACACTTACTGTTTGACCAAATTCAATTTGTTGAGATGTCACCGTAGTTTCATTCACTGGGAAACCATCATTGGAAACAGAATTAATCTCAAGTGTGATGTTACCAGCTTTAGTTCCAGCATTCCTTACAGTAATTTCCAAGGTAACGATATCTCCTACTTTCGGTGCTGAAGGAGACATTCGAACTGCATCTATCTCAAACCTTGCTTCCTCGTAAATCAAGTTGTAATTGGAACTGGCAGCAGGGTCATTGAGCACTACAATGCCCTGTACTCCCTTTTCTGAATCGATTCCGCCACCATCTATTGCCCATCCTGCTGAATCACGGCCATCTATCCAGAATATGATGTCAATGTCATTCACATTTTCGATATCTGCTTTTGTTGGCCTTTCTGAGTTTGGCCAGAGATCGACACAATCAGCCGTCAATAAGTAATCGCCACCAACTACTGACAATTGCATATCAGTTGACAGAGAACCGTCATCATTGAGTGAACTGGAAAATGTGTCTTTAAATAATTTCCATGAAGTGTTGGTTTGAGGGTCTAGATACATCCCCCATTTGAGACTGATTTCACTTGCAACCAATGCAGAATCCTCTTCAACAGCAACTCTAATGTCAACACAATTGATTGTCGATGAAGGTAGATCAACTTCAAGAACATCATCATTAATCGCAGTTGCTTGCCACGACCCTTCAGCGATTTCTGGTTTTACACCATCAACCTTGATTGTGAAAGTACTGCAACCATAAATCGCATTGCTTTGACATAGTGCTGCGGTGAAGTCCTGTGCACCCGTTGGAATATCTATTAATTCGAAATTATAGGTATACTCATTATTTGCTAGAGGTGCGGTGATTGGGATTGAGAATGCACCTCCTGAGAGTTCGATATCGACAATCTCCTCCGGATATGCGAAATAACCTTTGATGCCATCAGCAAGTGCTGCTACTCGAGTTATTCGTAAAGTCATTGGAACTTCAGGTAAAATGTATACGTCACTAGAAATACCGTCAACAAAGGCATATTTACCTTCGAACATTATTGTATCTCCAGGATAAACGAAATTTTTCTGAGTGTCAGCTGTAATTGGGTCTGATATATCTGTAAAGGTTGGAGATATACCCGATCTGAAATCTAGTCGGAAATCATCGCTATAAGCCCATTTCTGAACATATGTTTGCCCACCTGCTGTAATCGAAGTACCACTAGCATAATCCTTGATTCTGACTGTTGGTGTAGATGTAGATGACAATCCAGGAATATTCCAATCAAACATGATAGGAATGTCCAAAGTAAATACTGATACATATGGATCTATAACTTGATCTCCATATTCATCGAGAATCATAGGCCCTAAACTACCATTCCCATCATCGACTAGAAGAGTTAGGTATTCATTCGATGAATATACGGTATTATTGCTAGGCCAGTACTTGATATCCCAATCGCCAGTTGCTCCTAATGTCAAATCATAATAATCAACATCACTCCAACCATTTGCATCTCGAGAATTAACTTGAAGATGATACACATTACCTGCATACATGGTATAATTCCACTTTCCTACACTTTCTGGATGATTTGCATTGTATAATTTCTGACCGTTAGAATCCGTAATCTCGAATGAGGTGATTACTGCTGGCTGTTGCGACATAGAAGCATAATTCACCAAGTCGTTTTCTAGCCCAGGCCCTCCGCCATTAACTTGATTTCCTGCAAGGTCAGTTCCTGTGAAATATATGCTGACCTTCCCCTCAGGATCCATTCCACTATTCTCATCATCGCTGAATGCTCCAGTGTAATTAACAGTCTGTCCCGCTCCATCAGAGAATAGTGTTTGCGTCTTATATTCGCTCGCATCAGCAATACCATCACCGTTAGCATCATCACTTGCTTGAACCCAGTAATGCATTGTAATTTCATCTGGTGGGAGAGGGATATCATAAGATGCAACTCTAAACTGTTGGTTTAGGCTAGGGGTAATCCAGCCATTATCCTTCAACCAAATCCAACTTCCTCCGGCATAGTATTCAATCGGTTCAAAGTCAGGTCCAGTGACAAAACTCGGTGCGTAATTATCGATTGAAATATTCATATCGATAGCGCAATCGCCATCATAATCTAAGGAAACATCCGGACATAGTGTTTCTCCTCCTTCATAGCCAGTCATTCTAAATCGATAAGTCTCAATACCTGCTGCATCGAAGCCTAAATCGATTTCCCAATTGAAATCTCCACCAATCGGTCCAGAAATATTTGCGACTTCCAACCATTCAATCACTATTTGCGAATCATTAAACGATACTAATTTTCTTTCCATTGCCAAGTAATACGCATTTGGATCGGGTGATGAATCAAGCCCTTCAAGTTGAATGCTACCGGTTAAAGTCACAGTTCTACTAGAGTTGGCATTGAGTAAATCTTGGACGACTCCTGCACTGTTTTGCAGTTCGAATGAAGTAATTCCTGCGTCATTTTCAACCGCATTACTACCAGGGGGGGCCAGTATAACAGCTCCAGGAATCCCAAGATTACCGTTTGATGCGACTAAATTTGCATAAAGATGGAGAGTTTTGGTATCCTCCCAATTTGGATTGACTGTGAATCTCCAAGTTATTTCCATAGTATTGCCGTTTGGCACTGCAATTGACCCCTCCAGAGTGAGATAATCATCAATATCGCTAAGCTCTTCAAATCCATCATTATCGCTGTATGATAATTCGACTACTCCTTTATCCGATTCCATGCGTAATCTTGCTTCTGAGAAACTAGCTCCAGTCGAAGGATCGACTGTGTGAGTTGAGCGCACTTCAATAAGTTCTCCTGTCGGATATAGGCCAACAGGGTTACCGATTATTTCTATTGTAGACTGGTAACCAGATGCAGTTAACACACCCAGATTTGATAGTTTGACTGAGCCACCACTAGTAGCGCTCACCTTGAGAGGTACATCAACAGAATCGCCTGCTGCTCCAAGTGCTATACCTTGATTGAGTTCTCTAGCAAGGTTGTGATTAGAGGATAGTATAACTGACCAATCGTAGAGGATGTCAAGATTTTTTATGGTTACTGAAGAACCTGTTGTTGCAAAATTATTGCTAACTACCAATTCAAAATAATACCACTCATTGCCATATTCATCCGCATATGCCGCACTAACAGCAGGATTATCTTGCAGGCTATTCAAGGCCTGAGATAAATTGAGGTTATCGCCAAGGCTACCATCACCTAAAGTGGTAACATTGTCAATAACTCCGAGTACAACCTCCATTCCTGAAGATACAATTGAAAGGTTAAACCCTGTGTCCTGATGGAAAATATTATTGTTATCTATTACGAAATCAGATAAGATTATGTCTGCTCCTTTTGGCAATACGAACCCAGCACCAACACCTTCGCCTAAGTTATCTAGTGTGATTGTTGATTCTGTGAAAGCAGTACCCCAACTATCTGCCCTGCCAGCGGAGAATGCAGTTTGACGACCAAATGCGCCGAATGCTTCTTGATCCATACCCCATTCCAAATCACCATCGCCAGCTACATCAATAGTAACACTTCGTGCATTATGCCCAAATTCGAGATCGAACCAAATTGCACTTATACCACAAGTATCTGTATATCTAATGATTGATTCAAAACCATTGATTGGCTTATCTGGAGTCCATTTAGTTCCTATCTGAAGGAATTCAGACTCAGCAGATTCAGTCCCGTAGTTGATTGTGATGTTTGCATCTTCAGATGGACAATTATCTTGGACAATAGGAGTTATCGCAGTGATTGGTTGGCTAAATTTATTCATATCTCTTGCTGGATTGAATGAATCATCACTAACCTTTGGTCCGTAGGACAGCTCTCCACCTTCTTCTAGAACATTCCATACGCCATCCGATATTTCACTGAACAACGAGTAAATCGATTGGTTAAAACCGATGCCAACGCGAGTTCCAAGCGAATAACCATACAGAATTGGTGTTGCTAAATTTGAAGGTCCGGAATCGAAATGGAATACGACATCGATGTAAGGATAGGTATCCGTATCGATATCCCACAACTCGATAATATCTCCTCTCAATCCAGTCATTGCTTTACCATTCTTGTCGATTACAACTTGCTTGGTATCTGTGGATATTATGTCGACATAAAAATCACCGGTTGGTGAATCTTTGTATTCAACCGATAGAAGGCCATAGCCATCTGGGTTATTTGGGCTGTAAGTCGGCGCCCAATTTGAGAAATTAGCCCAACCGTGCTGAGGCAGAGCTTCTCCAAGACGGAAATCATCGATAAACCAACCAGGCATTGAATTATTGTAAGCTGGCGTATTGAAACCATTGTGCTCCAGAACAAATTCTAATTGCACTGTTGCATTCACGTGTTTTGAAAGATCCAGTGCAAGAGTCCCCCAGCCATCTGATTCTCCAGCGACTGCGAATTGACCACTTTCTACGCCACTACAAGATTGAATATTTCCATTACCAAACCCGACAGAATGAAGACCTCCTTTACCGGTTGCTTGATTGGTAGAAGTCGGACTGAATGTCGCTCCAGTCCCTGCTCCCCAAGTAAATGGTGTCCATGAATATTGACTCCAACCTACTCCATCTGTTGAATTACGAACTCTTACATATGCACAGTCATAAAAGTCATCAACCCAATTCTGGCCGATTTTTTCATGCTCCCAATGCATTCCAAACCAAGATGAAAAGCGGGCTAATTCGCCCCCTGGTAAAACCTCGATTTCAGGAGATTGCATCCGATATTCAAAAGTACCACCAATGTCATTGGTGTAGTTATTATCAAAATCGTATGGGTTTGTTCCCCAGCACCAATCTCCCGTACTACATCCTTCTGATATTACGGATGATCCGTCAAGAAATGTGTATGACCACCCCATTGTATCAGTGAATTCAGCATCATTAAATTCAAAATCAGCCGTAAATCCTCCACTTGTGAGCCCTAGACCTTTCTCATTGATACTGAAGTCGTTAGAATCTGAATATCCGGTTGTTACAGAAGGTGCCCAGGGATCTGCTAAGGTATCGCCATCATATCTAATCTGCCCTTGATGTTTGACCATTGATGTGCTTAATCCAAGTTCCGCTGAGATTACAGATTCATCGCTAGACAAGGTCACCTTTCCATCGATTTGATTAACGAAACCCTGAGAATCTTTGACTACTATTTCGACTTCAGATGCACCATTAGCAAATGTATCAATCATTGTTGCATTAGCAAATGGCGTAATTGCCATTAGTACTACAAGTGACAACGCTAGACGTACCCTAGAAACTTCAGACATCTTACCCCTCATCTCGTCCGAGAGAAGGCCGGCATAAAAGAACAACGGGATTTAGCCCGGCGGGTCCCTCCTTCGGAGGGAACCCGTAATTCATCAAAGTTGAATGATTCTTCGCATTGAAAAAGCCTTTTCTGCGAGTTTATCGAGATCGCCGTTACGAGTTTCTGATTTCTCCAACCACTCCAGGTTGGCGACTGTTGCTGGATTGGATGGACCAAGTGCGTCACATACCTCTGGCCCCTCCGATATTTTCAGTGTTCCGAGGCTTCTTGCCATGGACATAATATCGATTTTATCAATACCCAATAAAGGTCGTAACGGTTTTAGCGGAGTTACCATTTGAATTGCTCCGAGGTTACTCAAGGTTTGACTGGAAACCTGTCCAAGGTTCTCACCTGTTAGAACGTGAGTCGCTTCGGGGTATTGCTCGGCTAATAGTGTCGCTATTGCATTGAATAAACGCTTCATATGAATGAAGTATTCTTTGTGATTCCAATCCTCGGTAAACAAGTTCAATATCTCAACCACTGGAACAACTACTAACTCTTTATGCAGGTTCTGACGGACTGATTCTCCCACACCTCCCTCTAGACTTTTGAGATGAAGCAAGAGGTCGATACACTTCTTCTCACCCTCCGGTCCTGCAACTGGTTCCATAGAAAAGTGAATTGGAATGATTTTCCACCCTGCGACAGCCATTCGTGCAATGGCGACGGGGGAATCTATACCTCCACTGACAAGGCCAATGCAAGTCCCACTCATACATCTCGTATGATGACTGGTTGAAAAGTCAATGCCTTGAAGTCGGATGTAGCAGTGGCTAGTATCGATGGAACCCTATAGCACCGAACCTGTGACGCTTATCGAAGAGGTTTTTCCTCAAGATACAAATTCCTACAATACCCTTTTTGGAGGCCGACTGCTATCGCTAATGGATAAGACTGCGGGTATTACTTGCTCAAAATTTGCGCACAGAGAATTCGTAACGATATCAATAGATACACTCGAGTTCAAAGCACCTGCTCGTCAAGGAGATTTAATCGAAGTTACCGGCAGAATCGTATTCACTAGTACGCATACCGCTTGTGCCAAGGTTACTGCAGAGGCGATGAGTAAATCAGATTGGTCTCGAAAAACGATTTGTGAAGGATATTTCTTCATGGTTGCAATCGACAATCAAATGCGACCAATTCCAATCCCACAATTCATACCGGTTTCCGATTCGGATTTGATTGAACATCAAAAAGCAATCAATATTCGTAATCATATGCTTGACTTGAAAGACAACTCATAAATCGATTCTAGGTAATTTTACTGAAATCTTATCACTTTTATCATCACTGACTACCAAATCCTCAAATGATTGAGGAATTGGTTGGATAGACTCGCCGATATGTGCCATCATGCTAGATACTTGCCCATCAGGAACGATTCCCCCATTGCTTTCAGCGAGTTCACGTATCGAGTTAGCTATCTCCTCAGAATGGGCATTTCTTGCCTGTAAACGTAAAGCATCCCCTGTTCGGAAGCGATCTTTTAATTTGCGTCCTATTTTCCCTGCCCGCATTAGAGGAGAGCCTACTAATTCCTTCACTACCGATGATGCAGTTAATGCCTTACGGTGATTACGCGTAGTAGATAATCGAGATTTTTGGCTTTGTGGACGCTGTGATAGGCGTGAAAGATGAGGGTATCTTTCGGTTTTGGTCTTAACATCCGCATTGGTTTCAGCCTGAACCGGATCGGCGATCCTTGCGCCTGCAACCAAGGATTCCTCTATAATTTCAGCTTCGATTTCAGGTAGGGGTTGATCTGGGGAATTGAAATTATCAGGGCTAGACTGAGGGATATGTGCGCCGTCTGTGCCGACGAAAGAAGGGAGGAAATTTGTCGGCATTGGTGATTGCTGAACCGGTTGTCTCTCAACAGGCATCATTCCCATACCACGCATCATTTCAAATGAGTTTTCGTCTACCATTTCTTGACGATATACCCCTTGGTAGTGTTGCACTGGCACAGGAGTTTGTTCCATCCACCCCTGTGATGCAACTTGATTACGACGAGTGTGAAGGTTATCCTTAGATCTGCTCAATAATCCAGCAGGTATCTCCATTTCAACTGTCTCTGGTTCATCAAACCAATCAGGTAACTCAAAACCATTAGATATCGGCTCGACATTTGTATTATCCAGAGCATCTTCAATCTCTATTTCATCTAAGAATGCACTTATCACTGGATTAGGCATAATCTCTACCGGAGTAGGTGTCAATTCTGCTTCAAGCTGTTGGGTTCTCGGATACTCAGCATCTCTTGAGAGTATTTCTAGACCCCGTCTGGCATCTTCCATCGACGAACCATCGCGAAGACGTTGAATCATAGTACACATCCGCATTAGAGTTGCATCATTACCGAATATCGAATGACAATCGCCAGCAGTGGTATCAATTGTCAAAGTAGGCCTTCGAGTAATTAGGTGGCCAGTGCTTAGCACTATGCCTACAGAACCTGCTATGGCTTGAGCAGAACCATTTAATGTTCTAAATGATATCCAAATCAACAATAATCCCACCATTGCCATCCAGCCAGGTATTAAATTGGTATGCGAATGATGAACTCGTTGAACTGCGGCGAGATGAAGGTCAAGCGCATGACCAGAACGAGATTCGAAAGAAACTTGATTTGGCGAAAGAACTGCGCGTACGCGCCCCTTATGTCCTGCCAATGTCAGCGAACGGATTATCTCCGTAGACTCGCTTACACCAGCCCCGTAAGGCTCGGCATCTGAGTACATCCCGGCCCTACATCAAGTCCATTCAGTTATGAAAGCACCGCAGGCAGACCCTTACTTGCTATGGATAATTGCACCCTTTACTCGCAGCGATGAAGGGTTGCTGGGCCCATTATTCGCAAAGTTGAATCCAATTGAGCAATGACTACTGGCGGCGAGGCATCTCTGCGAATTAGTAGAGGGTTCTCCCATTTCACAATCAAACCATCATCGATGGTTTCGATTCGACCAACGACAAATTGTAAATCAATACTAGCATGAATTACATCTCCGACTTCAAGACGACGACGTTGGAACGGTGAAATCTGTAAATCCAACTTCGATACCGTATGCGGTTCTACCGCTAGAGGAACTGATTTGCCGCTTTTACGATCATCGATTTCAGGATGGACTATAACGGCTCCACCTGCAAGATGAGATTCTGAGCAATTGCGTAGTGCAATTCCCACTCTATCACCAGCACGTGCTTCTTGTACATCATCATCCATTACTTGTAGAGATTTGACCTCACCACTTCCTCCTGTAGGAATCATCGCTAAAGTGTCATGAACTTTCACCGCCCCTGATTGGACATAACCTATAGCGACCAAACCAATTCCTTTGACTGTGAAATATTGGTCGACTGGAACCACTAATGCACGCTCTTTATCTTTAGCGAGTTCATCCTCCAATTCTGTAATCATCGACAATAACTTTTGCCGGATTTCTAGACCATCCGCTGTGCAAAAGACCCAATTTTCCAATCCGACTTGAATAAGTGACTTCTTCACTTGATCTTCATCCACCCAACCATCAGAATCGGGATTTATGACAACAACTCCTTTTGAGATACCAGCAGCTGAAAAAGCCACAAGTGTTTCACCAAAAGTAGCATCGATTGCTTTTATCTCGATAATACCAACTCTACCAGCGGAAAGTGCTGATAGCAATGGCCTCAATTTCTCAGGATAGCGAATTGGCCTAATCAATGACAAGATGCATTGCACACCATCGACTATCTCTTTGTGAACATATGACTGGACGTCGCGTTCATCTACTGGTTTCGCAATCTCTCGAGCCAGTTGATCGCTACCAACCATCGCAATGTTGAGAACAGCCATCTCAGACACCGATAATACGTTTGAACGATTCTAAACGTTCTTGATAATGCTCTGGTTTTAAATTTGCGATAGCACCTACTCCAAATGACATCAAAGTAAAGCTAGCAGTTACAGTAGCATGCAATAATGCGTTTAGTAATTCATCTCGGCCTATTTCACCATCTCCTGCAGCCAATAATGAAGAAAGTGTACCTGCGAACGTGTCGCCACAGCCCGTCGGGTCAACAACAGTTGCTGTCGGATAAGCAGGTAATGCTATCATTCCATCGGGATGTAGGGCAAGAACTCCATGCTCGCCACGTTTTACAACCAGTATACCTCCACCCATCTCTTCACGAACAGCATGGGCAGCCCTAACAAGATTCTCATCGCCGGCAAGCATTCGAATTTCACCGTCATTTAATACAACCAGATCGACTCTAGACATTACTTTACGTAAATCATCTAAAGCGATATCAATCCATAGATTCATACTGTCAAGAATCGTACAACGCGTAGGTTCTGTTTGATCTACAACACTAGCTTGTAGTGCTGGATGAAGATTCGCACAGAAAGTAACTTTTGGAGTACGAGATTCCTCCGGAACCTTTGGCTGGAAGTGCTCGAAAACATTGAGATGTGTTTCATGGGTTTGAGCCTCTCCCATATTGCCATGATATGAACCAGACCAGCGGAATGTTGGACCGTCGGCTACTTCAAGGCCGGAAATATCTAGGCCGGCAGTTGACAAAATCTTGTAATCATCATCGCTGAAATCATTTCCAACAACACCGACTAATCCCACTCCAGCCCCGTTTCTCAGACTATTATGGAATGCTGCTGAAAGACCAGCATAGGTGGCAGAACCACCCAATGCGTTTTCCACTGCTCCCTCTGGCGAGGAGACCGAATCATATGCTACACTACCAATTATCAAAACATCCATTATTATCACCTACTTTTATCCAAGTAATTCTTCATGCCCTTCGATATACTGAATCGTTATATCACGAGCAAGGAAATCGTCCTCATCCATTATTCTACGATGAAGAGGTATCAGATTATCTACCCCTTCAATGACTGTTTCATCCAATGCGGTACGCATTCGACTAATGGCATCTTCACGGTCATGACCCCAGGTCAGCAATTTAGCTAACAAACTGTCAAAACAACTAGGCATTTCGTAACCCGGATAAGCGTGTGTGTCGCAGCGTATTCCAAACCCAGAAGGGAAATGACAATTCCATAATCTCCCTGGACTCGGAATAAATTCTTTGGGATCCTCTGCATTCAAACGACATTGTATTGCATGTCCTCTCCATGTGATGTCTTCTTGCCTAAGTGGTAGAGGTTCTCCTTGAGCGACCCTAACTCCTAATTCAACCAAATTGTATCCGGTAATCATCTCAGTAACCGTATGTTCAACTTGTACCCTAGGGTTTACTTCTAAGAAGTAGAAATCTCCTCTCTTGTCGCGTAAAAATTCAAACGTTGCCAGACCCTTATAGCCCACAGATTCTGCACCAGCACATACAAGATTTCCAATCTCTTCTCGCTTTGCATCATCGAGCCATGGCCCTTCTTCTACCAATTTTTGATGACGGCGCTGTATAGAACAAAACCTCTCGCCAAAATGAATGGCTTTTTCACCATCTGCTAATACTTGGAATTCAATATGTTGTGCGCCTTCAATATATTTCTCGACAAAGACTCGTTCGTCACCAAAAGCAGACTTGGCTCTACTTTGACATAACTTTAGTGCTCCCACAAATTCATCCGCTTGATTGACTATTTGCATGCCTATACCGCCCCCTCCGGCCGCAGCCTTGATAATGACTGGATAGCCGATGACGTCTGCTAGATCACAAGCAACACTAGCATCTTTAATCGGTTCACTACTTCCTTTTGCAGTTGGTAAACCCGCTTCTTCCATAGCAGCTCTGGCTTCAATTTTGTCACCTAATAGAGTAATTACATCTGCAGAAGGACCGATGAAAGTGATACCTTCTTCTTCCAACCGTCGAGCAAATACCGCATTCTCTGCAAGGAAACCATATCCGGGGTGAACTGCATCGCATTTCAGATCTTTTGCCGCTTGGACTACTGCTTCTACGTCAAGATAAGAGTCAAGCGGATTTACACGAGTGATTTGAATTGCGACATCTGCCATTCTAACCGGTAGGGAAAGACGATCCTCTTTACCGTGAATTATTGCCACCTCTATACCCATATCTCGCAGGGTTCTGAGGATGCGGAGGGCTATTTCTCCACGATTCGCGATGAGTACTCGCTTGAATGCCATCGTCGACTCCAGAAGGATTACCTCTATGATGAAAGCGGTTGATTCGAGTCCTAATATGGTTGATTAGACCTAACTAGATTCGTTTGAAATCATCATCAGAGTTGTTTTTACTGCTTTTCGACAGTATAAGTTATATGTCAGTTAATTCGATGACGAAAGTAGTGGTTGATATGTCCGGAGCAGCAATAGTTGAATCGATGGCTGGAAAAGACTTGAATAAGTCTGGAAAAATTGTGAACTTAGTTATTTGTGGAAATTCACAATATTATGATTATTCTTTTATTGAGGATAAACTCGACGAGTGGGTTGAGAATTTCGAGTATCCTGATTTGGTAATCATTGGGGGTGCAAGTGGTGTTGATTACTTAGCCGAACGTTGGAGTGATAATCACAATATTCCTTGCGCCATTTTTAGTGAGGCTTGGAATGCTCCAAGAAGAGGAAGGGAGGATTACGGTAGACCAGAAGCTACTCCTGATTTAGTGAATCAAATGTTGGAGAGAGCAACTCATGTAATCGCTTTCCCTGGACCTAAGAGTAAATGGACACACATCATGGTAGAATCGGCTAATTCGAAAGGCATTGATACTACAGTAATTCCAGTCGAATGACTGTGATCAATATACGTCACGGAGATAACGCTTCTCCTCGCGCATCATCACTTTCTCGATGAAATGTGTAGCCTCTTCATCAGACATTGAACCATATTCGCTAGCGATCTCAATCAAGGTTCGGTGAACGTCTTTTGCCATGTACTGCTTATCGCCACACACATAGAAATAAGCACCATTACTCAACCATTCCCAAATCTCTTTTCCGTGTTCTGCCATGCGATGCTGAACGTAGATTTTTTCTTCTTGATCCCGTGACCAGGCTGTGGTGAAATGCGTCAAATCCCCTTCATCAAGCCATTTCTCAATTGTATCTTGATAGTAAAATTCAGTTTTTGAGGATTGGTCACCAAAAATCAACCAATTTCTACCAGGGGCTTTGTCGAATATTCTCTGTTCCATAAATGCCCTGAAAGGCGCTATTCCAGTGCCCGGGCCAACCATGATTATGTCGACATTCGGGTCATCGGGTAGAATAAATGATTTTGTCGGAGACATGAATACTCGAATCGGTAAGTCTGAATCATCGATTTCATCAGCCATAAATATAGTGCATAACCCACCTCTATCACGATTATGATGAGAATAACGGACAATTCCAACTGTTAATTCCACCGAACCAGGATGCGCATCAAGGCTGCTAGCAATCGAGTACAACCTGGGCTTTAGACGGTCTACAAGTCCTATGAATTCTTCGGGAGTATAGTTAACAGTAAATTCATCTAATACATCGAGATAATCACGCGACCAGATATAATCTTCCATAGCAGAAGAATCACTGTCTAGATTCTCGACCTTGGCAACCGGGTCATCGCCAGGTACGCTAGAATTCAAACCGCTGAGCGTATCTCCCGATTCTGAATCCCACTCGATAATTGTCTCTCCGTCAATACTCATCCTTCTTCTTGATGTTAATTTCACGTTGATCTTCAGGCCGCTCGATTCGACTTTACCGATTAACGAACTGACAAACCTTTTGTTGACACGGTGAATTTCAACATCTTTCTTTAGAGCCTCACGTAGTGTTTTCTCACCTTTTCCTGCATCGATTATTTGCAGAGGATCCCACCCCTGATTTGTTATCAGATTATCAACAATATCTTGAGGGTTTTCTGGAAGTACTGCAAGTGCATCACCGACCTTGTATTCAAGACCAGAATCACCTAGATCAAAGACGATATGCCTAGTCTCTTTACGGCTACCTTCACCATTGAGAATATAATTTTCAGTGATACGCGAAGTATAAGGATTTTTAGAACTCCAAGCCGTCATTATTACCACGTGTAGTTGCCCCACTAAGATTCTGTTTATCACGCTTCGTGCAAACAGATTTAGTACGCGTGTATGGTGGAGGCACTATGGTGAAGATTGAGTTACTTGGTACGGGTAATGCTTTCTTGCCTTCAGGAAGGATGCACTCACTGCTAGTTATCGATGAACACATCATGGTAGACATACCTCCAACTGCACTAAGTTGTCTTAGGCGAAGAGGGATTTCTCCAAGCCAAATCGATACTATACTAGTTACCCATGTACACGGTGATCATGTATTTGGAATCCCTTTTCTATTACTTGAGAGAAAATACATCTCCGACCGCGAGGGGCTGAAGACTCTGACAATCGCTGGCTCGCCAATGGTCAGAGAGAGAATTGAAACATTGTGTAAACTAGCATATCCAGGCAGCCTTGACGATATGCTATCTGACATAAATTGGCAAGAAATACCTCAAGTTGAGGGATGGAGTTTCGAGAGTTTTGAAGTAAAACACGTTCCAGAAGTAGAACCACATGGTTGGATAATGCGGCATGAAGATGGCTTGGTAATGCTCCACTCCGGTGATAGCGGGCCTTGCGATGAATTATGGCGAAGAGTTGGTGAATGTGACTTGGCTATAGTCGAAATGGGTTTACCCGAATATGTCGAATCGGATGAGCATCATAAACCATCATCTATTGAAACGCTAGCGACCAATAATCCTGATACAAAAATAATAGTGACTCATACCTATGTTGACGATGGTCCAGAAATCGTCTCGGCGAAAATTCCTGAACATCCTAGCAATGTAATCCACGCCCGCGATGGAGCAGCATTTTTTTGGAATGGGGAAAATATTACCGTTTTGTGATCGGCTAATAACAGGTTGATTTTGAGGTTTTCAATTGTAATTTATTATTTTTTAGTATGCATTTACAGCCAGTATATAATATGACAAACCTTTCTTGATACCTAACAAGATGACGATTGTTTTGCTTGGATAGTGGGCATGCTTATTACATGGACTCGGACTCACGGAAGACATCCGGTTGCGGCTACCCAGTAGTTGTGAAGGATGCAATGGAGACGATAATAATGAGCGGGAATATCTTCGACGAGATTCTCACTCTGAAGTCTCTGTTCATCAATAAAGAAGTGCTCCGCCATAGTTACCTCCCAAATACTATGATTCATCGTGAGGAGGAAATAGAATCTTTGAGTTTCAATCTCGTTGAGGCTCTGAAAGGACACATACCTTCCAATATGATTCTCTATGGAGTCACTGGAGCTGGAAAAACTGCAGTAACCAAGTATGTCTGCAAACAGTTACAGGAAAAGGGGGAAAAAATCGATCGGAAAGTATTCCCTGTATTGGTTAATTGCCGCCAAATCGACACACAATATCGAGTTCTATCTCACCTTGGAAATACATTACTTGAGGAATTTGAAGCACCGGATATCCCATTCACAGGTTGGCCTACCGATCGTGTGTTCAAAGAATTGGTTAAGAGGATGGAAAGGCGTGGCGGCGTGTATGTCATAATCCTGGATGAAATAGATCATCTAATCAAGAAAGCTGGAGATGATTTACTTTATAATTTGACTAATCTGAATTCTGAATTAAATGATGCTAGAGCCTGCGTCATTGGTATATCGAATGATTTGAAGTTCACGGATTACCTTGACCCGAGAGTCAGGAGTAGACTCGGGCAACAAGATATCATTTTCAACCCGTATAACGCTGAACAACTGCAAGAGATTTTACATGACCGTGCTGTTGAAGGGATTGAAGGAAATGCTCTTTCGCAAGATGTCATTCCTCTATGCTCAGCACTTGCAGCGCAAGAACATGGCGATGCTAGATGCGCCCTAGACCTATTGCGCGTATCAACTGAAAAAGCAGAAAAAGAAAGTTCTGAACTGGTTGAGAAGAGACATGTTAGGGCAGCACAAGCACAAATCGAATGTGACCAGATAACTCCGGTGATTCGCACACTTCCAACCCAACAAAAAATCGTACTTGCTGCTGTGATGATTAATGAAAACAATGGTCTGAAAAACATACAGACTGGCGAAGTGTTCTACATCTACAAACAAGCCTGCGCTCGCGTAGGCCAATCACTATTATCAGCAAGAAGAGTTTCAGGACTAATTTCTAATCTTGATATGCTTGGATTGATAACCGCTAACACCGTTAGCAAGGGCAGATATGGGCGTTCAAAACAGATTAACTCGTGCTTACCAGATAATCTCGATGTCAAGACCATTATGGCGAACTCAGAATCAGTAATTGCTGATGTTTTCGCACACTCATACAAACATCAATCACGATTGTGAGTAATTGTGCTTCGAATAATAATTGGCAACACTCATAACTACGTTGGAGGTGGACCGGCGCATGAAGAATACAATACAAAAGCGTCAAGAGGCAGAAATTGCTGAAGATGCTGAAGAGAAGAGTCTTGTCTCTATCCTCTTTTCTCCATCACAATCACTATCCAGATGGTATCTAGGTATCGGTTCATTAGGATTATTGCTTGCTATACTGAACCTTGTTGGAGAAGCACATCCGAACTACAGGATCTCTTGGGCTGGTCTACTAACTCTGGAATATACAAATCCTGCATTTGAGCTGACATCTACAGCGCCTTCATTTGTAGCTAGTGATTTTGTATTCATTGCGTTATGTGGTGGACTTGTTGCACTAGCATTAAAGAGCATTAATGGTCAAGAAGGCGGCATTCCAGAGTTTTTCTCTTCGATGCTCAAAAATGATCTGTGGGTATCTCTTGCATCAACAGACGTTGGTGGCTGGTATCGAACAGGCGCTGCTTGGTGTATACTAACTGGAATTGTGTTCTATGCATATTGGGGAATTAGTTACACCGCTTGGATTGACCCTGGAGTTTATGTAGTTACAATTGCATTGATTTCCCTGGGTATTGGTATGAATATCCTATCTAGGCTTGAAGAAGAGGATTGATCAATACGCATCATGCCCACGTCGTTGCAGAATCGCATCGACAAAGCCGAGGATTAATCCTACCCATAATGAAATCGACCAACTGATAATTACTATTGGAGTGGTTATTGGCCTCCTTAGCATTGTTTGAACAATATTGTTGCGTAATAACAGTAAAAACCAGACCGAATATATCACTAGTAACATCGCTATTAAATTTGTATTTGCTCCGTTAGTAATCTCATTTATTCCTCCATCATTAACTCCCAAAGCGATAAGCAATAGTGAAGTGAGCAATAACAAATGGGCCGGTAAACCAAGTAAAACCAACCATGAACTACCGATAAAATCGAAGCCGGGGCCCCTTCTCATGCGGCTAGGAAAATGTCTTACAATACGTACATGCGCTCTAATATCACGTAACCTCTTACCAAGGAAACGTTTCAAGCCAGTCTCAGGAACGTGATTTACTATTGCCCCTGGAGTGTATATTATCACTCCGCCTGCAGCGATCAATTTCAAAGAAACCTCCATGTCTTCCGCATGATACCAATCTGGATTAAATCCACCAATCGCCAATAATTCTTCTCGGCGGAACATTGAGCATGGTCCATTTGCGAGAGTAGTTATGCGACTACGTGAACGATATTTGGCTTCAACTTCAGAACTTCGGATAATACTGATTGTATCATCACCGCGATTGAAAACCGTTCTTCCAGTAATAGCAACGATATTTTCACCTTCTAGTGGGTCACTAGCTAAAAGAAGATTCTCAATCCAATCAGGTTCAGGCCTGACATCGATATCAGTAATTGCAACCCATTCTCCTTTTGCCTGATTAAGTGCCGCCATCCTTGCAGCAGACAAACCAAGTGGCTCCTGTAATATAGTTGAAACCAATTCGTGATCTTGCCATGATTCGACTTTTTTCCTAGAGCCATCTGTCGAACCATCATCTACAACAATAATCTCCAATGGGCGATGGGTTTGTTCGATTAACGACTCTATGCAACCATCGACCCAATCGATTCCATCGCGGACACACACTGTAACACTAACAAAAGTCACTTTTTCACCTCAAATGTTGAAAGGATTCTTCTACATCTTTCCTTGACAAATTCGTCGGTCCGAGTCAATACAACTCCTTCTCCGGGTTGGCCATATATTATATTCGAACCAAGTGGAGCAAGAAGATGGATTATGATTGGAGCAAGGTCTTCTTCTCCATCGACATCGACACAAACTGTACCATCTGAATAGAGAGCAGTGTCTATTGCAGAAATCAAGGATGCAGTTATGGTTCCTGCTGGATTACTACAATGAAGAACACCTTCGAAAGGTTGTAAATCTATCTTTTCAGGTAACTCTTTTCTTTTGGTATAACCATCGATAAAAGCGATGTCTGGAATTATTTCCATACCAAGTAATGTTGAAACAGTCACATCTCCAACCGCTACCAATAGTCCACCATCAATAGATTCAATCGCAGAACTCATAGCAATCTCATGCATATCATCAGGGCCAGAAAATAAATCACCAGAGGGTTCCTTTAATTCTTGATCTAAATTATTAGTCATAACATAATTCTTGGCTTTGTCTAATGAAGATAACCAAGTTTCACCCTTTCGGGATATACTCCCTGCTCTAATTCGGGTTGACGATACAACTCCACCTTCATCATCTAGTAAATGAGGAACTTCGATTATCTCTAGTGGTGTTAATCCACTAGCTAATCTCCGGCTGTTAATTTCATTACAATTTGAGAGAGTCTCAGGCGTACAGATTATACCATCACAATCAGGACGTATTGGCGCAGGACCAAATGAATCGTTGAGTTCAAATGTCTTAATTCTACCATCAGCATGAGAATCTGCCCATGAAAGTATTGCTTCCCTTCTCGTTTCAAAAGGTTCTATTTGAGGTGATTTAACGCGGGCCATTTCATCACTAGTAATCCAAACCTCTGCTAATTCTGTTGCTGCTAATGTATTAGCAAGTAAATGGGCATGCCCTACGTGAAAACGATCGAAGGTTCCTCCGACCAAACATAGTTTAAGTCGCATCCCCATGAGGTGACGACGGAACTTGAAGCACTTAGGAGCATCGCTTGAAGACTGTGCCCCGACACCTAACAGCCTGTATCATCGTTACCTCCAAGGCATGACCCTCAGTGTCAGGGCTTCTGTGCAGTTGGATGGTTGTCTCACCATCATCCTAACGTCCGGCAAGGACCCATCGTCCAACAACATCGTCCATCGGTTTGCATCAAGAGGTCATTCCAAATGGTCACTCTGATCTTCGTCGATGGCTCACCCCGCGTCATCGGTATCACCAATCACAGGCGTGCCTCATGGTGATGTTGCATGCGCGGTTGATGTATCCTGAATGCTATCATTGATGAAAGCGTCGATAAAGTTCAAGATGTATAGTTTCATCGCCAACTACTTCACTTGAGATAAATGGAATCGTTGGACGGAATAACCAGCCGGCTAATGGGTGTGTACGGCCAGTAGGTGGAGCATAATCGCTTTCAAGAGCATCTAATACGTCTAGAAGAGAACTTTTGCCCGGTCCTTCTTCCAAATGATGCACTACTCTCAATTCTTCAACCGAAGGAGGATTCCGCCATAGTAATGCTGGCCAAGGTAATTCCATACTTGCAATAACAGATCTACCAATAGAGGAAGATAATTGAATCAATAACCATTGTTTTGCATAATCTAACCAAATATAGGGATGAACAAAACAAATTATCTGCCTTTGTGTATCAGGGTCATCAACTTCCCCTAAACTCATCAATCGATATGGGCTTAATTCTTCGGAACGTAAGGCGATTTGACGGAGTTCATCATCCATCCACAATGAAGGCATCACCTTCTCAATTGCTAATGGATTTCTAGCCCAAGATTCTGCTGATTCTATCAATAATGGCCTAAATTCTTCATCGAACCATTGCCTAGCAAGAAGTATTGCTGCACCTAATCCCTCGTTTATTTTTTCATCTATTACTACCATCGGAGATGACCTGATTCGAGCGACTAATGAATCAAGGGCTTCTTCTTGAGTAATCGCTAATTCCGCTAACTCTGATAATTCAAGTGCATCATAATCTAATAGTGCAGACCAAACTGGATTCAAAGATTCTCTTAATCTGCGCCAACGCGATATCCTTTCATCTTTTGGCGTAGCGATAAAGGCTGCAAGTGGAGAAGTCCTTTCGCATAATTCGGCCCAACGTGAATCTCCGGTTTCGAGGTCACAAGCAATCCACATTGCTTCTCTATGCGATTGAGGGGGGCTACTTGGCGCAAGTCCTCCGCCTCTTTGTAAATCTCGTGGATGCCTTGGCTCAACCCAATCTGTTGGAATCATATGACTTCCAGCTAATGCATCCAATCGAACCGGCAACCGTACTCTATCTTTCATGTGTAACATTACTTGGCCGTTATTTGCTGTAGATTCTATGCGAAGGGGCAATTTCAAGTCGCCGTCGCTGAGTAATAATCTACAACGAGGGTCCGAAATCAATCTCGTAATAATCTGCTTCGAATCTGCAATTGGCCAACGCCACTCAACAACAAGATCTACATCGGTTTCTTCAAGGCACCATTGTAGTAATGCCGTAGCTCCTCTAAGAGATAATCCGCCAGTATCAATAAATGCCTCTTTTTGCCCCTCGTGCCAATCTCGACCGCCAAAATCACCTAATATCGCCCGAGTTAGTGAATTCAGGGAATTATCTGCAAGGTCCAAGCATAACTTTTCTGATTTCTCAATCACGCGAACTGTTGAAAGGCGCGGGTGAACTAATGAAATCCACCTTGAGAGGCACCCCGTTGGTAATGATGTACGTTTGTGGCCCAGTAATTTACTATCTGCAAGTACTAGTGAACCACTACTATATGCTCTAAGTGCTAATGTTTTGTCATGTCGATTTGATAGACGCGCATGAACCCCATCAAGTGGTCTTATTGTAGGCCCGCTACTTCCTGCTCGTCCGATTGCTGTAGATCCTGCTCTGAGGTTTTCAGGCAAATCTGGCCAAAGACCTTCGGGGAGTGCTGCAAACCAACTGCCGACTCCCAACGGCCAAGATTCTGCATCTTCAAGTAAACGTGCGCGCATCACACCCATTACTTTCGGCTGATCTGTCCAGGCACTCAAATTGGAAGAAGAAGTTGCTATTGGACGCTTGGTGCGCTCTTGAGTTTCAAGGTCCCACCAAATTGGACCTTCACCTCTGAGGACAGCCCATCTCCACGTCTCAGACACCCCTTCATTTCCGATGGAGTTTGAGTCATCTTCAGGATCGCCTCTTAGAGGTCTATTTGGTAAACCCATAAGGGGTCCAACCACATCTGAGGTGTAACCAAGCAACACCATCTCCCGGTCTCTAGCAAGTACTATTCCAAGTGCTTTTTTGGGAGGGGGCCATTCTACTAAATGCAATAAGCGATCGAGTCCATCTTGTTCTAATCTCATAAGGCCTTGAGCGGTCAATCGGTGATTGGCGCCTCTTCTTGAACCATGGTCGCGTACTATGTCTCCAGACTCACGTAGCCGCTTTAGAGCTGCAGATGCATGGGGCATACGAATCCCCAATGCATCAGATGCATCGGACACAGTCCCCCCTCCATCAGCAAGCCAATCGAGTAAGCGGCGTTGGTGAACTGAACGAATCCTATCTCGCGGCATCAATCGTCACCACTTTAGCCGTAGAGGTTCGTATTATTGAGTTTTTTCAGTATATCAAAATATGTAGTTACATAAAGTTACACATTTCCGATGGAGATAGTAAGTAATTCCTTATCTCCTAGTTAAATGTGATAAGTAAACCGCCATTTGACGTTACAGGATGTAAGTTTAAGAGTAATTTTGGACAACCATTATATCAGGTGCTTCGCTCCTTCGTTTTGGCGGCCGGTATCTAGCCGGATTGCCCTACAATGACTGGAGGAAGAAACATGAAAACCGTGCGCATCAGAGAAAAAATAAAGAAGTTCCTATCTGAAAGACCACGCAATACTGCTGAGATTCTCGAACACATCAATAGTACCATGCGCCACGGCACTACAAGTCAACAACTAGGTAACGTACTTTCCAAAGACAAAGACATCGTAAAGGTCGGATACATCAAGAGATCCGGTATCCTTTCGGGTGGCTATGACATCTGCGAATGGGCAACAAGAATCTGGGTATCAGAGAATTGCCCTGATTGGCAAGAAGGTCAACCACTATTGGTAGACTCTGAAGGCAAGGTACTAACCAAGGACCTCATCCGCCGCGGATGATTATAAAATTCATCCTTGAAATATTGCCATTGCTTCTTCTACAGAAGCATTGTCACAAATAATAGCATGGCATGCTGCAGTCATCCTAACAGCATCTTCGGTTGTCTTTTGATGAATATTGCGCCCAGTTGCAGCCCCTCTACAACCTGCAATATTAATCTGCGAATGTAATCGTTCTAAGAACTCACGGGGAGGAAGACTTCCACCTCCACTGCAAATGATTCCAGTTCGACCTGCGGCTTCGACTGCTACAGCTAGACTCTCTGGTTGAGTCATGCCTTCCCAGGCATTTGGATAATTTACTTTGGCAAAGTCAGCACCAATACAAGTAGCAACACCTGCTGCACCTGAAATTAATTGTGGATCCATTTCGTCAGAAACCGCCTGACCCCTAGGGTACATCCAGACAACGGAGATCAAACCCAATTCATGGGCACGACTTATCATCGACGCTGCTTCAGTCAACATATCATGCTCGTATTCACTACCCAAATAGACAGTATATCCGATTCCAACGACGTTAATACCATTATGAATCAATCCCATTACATCGTCAAGATCCCACATGGCCATAGAAACTGGATCTCTTTGTGCAGTTTTAACCAAGCCACTCTTTGAATTCAATTTCACTACATAAGGTACATCAGGAGCATCACGAGCGTATTTGGAAATCAACCCAAGTTGGCCAGCGAGGACACCAATAGTTCCCGCTTCATGACAAGCTAAACCTATTTCAAATAAATGACCAGGATCGTTAGAAGAAAGAGGTATTTTCTTATTTCCATCGTAAAAATCATCGTTTAGGTGTTCAATTTTCTGATCACAGGCGAAGAGGTTCATCGAACCACTTCCTGCTGTTGCTTCCATCATGTTTTCAACATAAGTATCAACAAGATCGTCGGGTACATCGGCTGGTACGTGAAACTCAGAGGCCATACGGACCATCCGACTTTGCCCTCACCCTTCAAGACATCGCTGATTCGAAAGGTCATTGGCCAGTGAAATTAGGCACACGCTTTTCAACATATGCTGCAATTCCTTCCTTGGCATCGCTGCTGCTGAATAGAGCGGATTGCAGTTCTCTTTCCAACGCAAGATGGTACTCGAATGGAATCTCCGGCCCGGTTTGACAAGAGCGCTTAATGTTACCAACAGCCATTACAGCCTTATTTGGCAAAGTGAATTGACTAGCCCAATCAAGAACATCTCTGCGGAAATCCTCTGCGCTTCCTTCCCAGAGATGGTTTATCAAATTGTATCCAAGAGCATCTTCGAATGACATTAATTCCCCAGTAACCATTATCTCCATAGCCTTTGCTTTACCGATTAGACGGGTCAAGCGGGCAGTTCCCCCCGTTCCTGCAAGTACTCCGAGATTAATTTCTGGGAGGCCAACCTTTCCAGAATTCTTGCGTGCGATTCTGATATCAGCTGCCATTGCAATCTCAAGCCCACCGCCGACTGCGTGTCCATTAATTGCACAGATTACTAGTTTCGAAGTTTGCTCAAAACGAGATAATGTCTCGTTTGCGTGAAGACAGAAATTATACTTAAAACCAGGAGTAACACTATTCAACATCTGAATTGAAGCGCCTGCAGAAAAGAATTTATCGCCATTTCCAGTTAGGACGATTACGGTGACATCATCATCGAATCGAGCTTTGATAATTGCATCATCGATATCGCACATCATACCGTGAGTGTAGGTATTAGGTCCGACTTCTCCTTCTGACAACGGCGCACCAGCAGAATTTGATGATAATTCAATTACTGCGATTCCGTTATCGGTAACACCATAGTTTACCAGATTATTTCTCATTGGCTCCAAGACGAGTCCGTGTAGGTTGCTCATAGAGCGAGCCACCCTGAAAGACATCATCAACTATTCGCCCTAAATATTAGGGCATGACATGAGTTCATTCTTCATTGAAAGAGGTTTTTCCGCCGCTTCTACGCACATTATCCCACTTTTCTCCCACGGCTACTGCAGCAGGCGATGGTTCCCAGACATCTCTTTTCAATGCCTTCCGGAATGGCATCCTTCGTACACCGCGACTCAGAGCTTTCTCATCTTTTTCTAGCATGAAACGGTTAACAAGACGATATGTCAATCGTTTGAAAATAGTAGGCCTAAATAAACGAGAAATCCAGTGTAAACCATCTCCCTTTCGCTTTTGACTACGCATCCATTGCCTACACATATATTTGAAAGTCCTATCACCTACACGGTTCATTAAGAAACGATTCGAAACACTGGTTCTAACATAAGGTAATAATTGCTTACGCACCTCTTCATCATAATTACATTCGCCGAGAATGTCCTTAGCAGCGAGAACGCCTGACCAAACCGCCATCCGCATACCGAAACCCCACATGAAATCCTGTAGACCGCCTGATTCACCGACATAATATCTACCATCACTTTTGTAATTATTATTGATTGTGAAATCCCCTTTACCGCCAACTCTTTTCACAGGTTGTCGATCGACATCTGGATAATGCTGTTCATACCAAGCGATAGTTTCGTTGAGGAAGCGGTCACTTTTACTCTGTTTACGCCAAAGACAGGTGCATATCAATCCAACACCGTCTATGATAATCATATACGAATATGCGCCAGGGGCCAATTTGTCATTGAGTTGGAAAGTTATCAAATTCGCATGATTGGTAGTGAATATTTCACCATAGGCTACTGCACTAGTACCTTTTGGACCACATGCAATGATGTCACAGTCCTCTACTTTTACTCGGGACTTATAGTGCAAATTCACTCCTGCAGCTATGGCCATTCTCTTGAATCCCTGATCGATTGTGTGCTCAGAGGTCCCTCTTTCAACAATTCGATATGCAACTCCATCTGTTTTAGCGCTGGTAATCTCATCGTCAGGGTGAATCAAATCAACAATACTAAATTCTGTAGCTTTGAACTCATTGCTATCTATGCCCCATTCCTTTAATTGATCGAAGAAATCAACATCAAGCGACCAGTTCTCCAAGGCCTGGAAATCACCATCAAACCGTGCACCTGAATCGCTTCTGATATCGTGAACATGGACTTCTTTTCCAGCACGCGCTAATAATGTGGCTGCAGCAAGACCAGATAGGCCTGCTCCCATTATTTGTACCGGCTCCTCCACGCCCATGCTCTGCTTAGTCCGGTTGATGGTTTGAAGCATACGGTGAACTATATTTGCACCACAAACACAAGAACCTTGATTCGATGACGGTTGACAATGGAGTCGAATAATGTTGAGCTTGACGCTTTTGAGCGTTGGTTTCTTTTCGCACCAATGGTATTGTTGATTATCGCATGGTCGCAATTAAATCTAATTCTTCTCGGCTACAAAACCTCTATTTTTTCCGTTCTTATATTGGTGCCATTTAGCCTGATTGTCGTGAAGTTTTTCGCTCCGAAGGCGTCTGAAAGAAATACTTCATCCCATTGGGTATTCCTTACACTTTTACTAATCACATTCATTTGCGAATTTGTCAGACCTGCAACGAGTTACATCGTGCAATATGACGGCGCATATCACATCATACAAGCCTCAACATATTCTGGATTGATAGATGCCGAGGCATTTACTAAGCGCATATTTAGACCTCCTCTTTTACCTATATTATTGAGTGCGGTACTAGTCTTCGATGATAGTGGATCGATTTCATTGGTTATGATGCGCATAATAGTATTACTCTTTGGACTGCAAACCTACGTCCTTGCCAAGAGATTAGGAGCATCAGTGACCGCTTCTACTATTCTTGCTGCTGCTGCAATCACATCCCCAACAGTAATCGATTGGGGTGTTATGTATTACCATGGAGTATTTGCAGCGATGTTAGCAACCATGACTATGAATTTATTATTACATATAAATTGGAAAAAATGTTCACCTATACTAATGCTATTCATCGGTTTCTCTTCAGGTACTGTAGCACTAGCAAGATATTCATTCAGTTATCTCCTGGGTGTTATTGGGTTTTCAGGTTTAATGGCTAAGAAAATACAGCCAATGATTTGGTTCATACTCGCATGGACTTTAGCAGTCTTGCCTTTCATGCTCAATGATTGGCTAGAAACTGGTAATTTTCTTACTTCTTTACAGCCACAAATTGTTGCACCAGTTGACCGAGTACTCGACCCCGTCGAAGGTGTTGGTTGGTCTGCAGAGCAATTCCCAGTCTACGGTTATTTTTTCCTTAGATTAGATCTTCTTTCAGATGGCATATGGATACTTGCAATATGTGGGATTGGTTTACTAATAAAGAATAAAAAATGGACTGAAATGGCAGTTATATCTGCGATTTCTATCCCACATATCATGATTTACAGCTTACTACTGGGATATGGTGAGGCAAGATATATGCTCTTACTTGTACCTCTTTCATGCGCATTGGCTGCTCTTGCTCTAGACTTGGTAATTGAACGGGCTAATCAACTGATTAATCCGCAACCAAAATCAATTCCGAATTCACCAAAACCAGATTATATCAAAACCAACATAATAGGTCTCACTAAAGAGGGTTTTGACTCTACCATACGCATGGCAATATCGTGTATGATTATGTGGCTAATTGTATTTTCTCCATTGATACACCACCTTGAAGAAACCGATGATTATCACTGGGCTATGTCCGACTGGACTGAGATGATGCGTTCAATTGCTGAAACGGTACCTGATGATGCGACAATGGTTGCATCATCAAAAGATTATCAGATAATGTGGTTAACAAAGGAATACTCACAAGAACCCGTTTATTCATTTGGTTTGCTACGTGATTGGATGGATGGTTCTGATGCGAGCCATATAATCACAAGAAGTCGAAGTTCCCCCGAACCCTGCGCAAGAGATGTGACACTTTGCATCGAAGCACCATGGCTAATTCCAGTTACTGCCCTTAGCGATTCTCGGGGCTGGATAGTACTTTGGGAATTTGATAGTTATGCAGGAGAGTATCAGAATAGTAATCTTTCAATTGAACCATTTGTACGCGTTGATGACCAATGGCATGGTCATGATGAGGGAGAGATCGATTTGATTCGAAATGATTTACTAATAGCTAGGCATTACGATGATGAAGTAACACTAAACCCTGCATTTGCAAATGCTAGTTCAATAGAAATTGATATCGCTGTATTCAGATTTGATGCTTGGCCAGATGCTGCAATCGACTTAGAATATGATAGAATTGATAATATTAGTACAGATGATAGATTCTACGCTGCCTCTTGGAACGGCAGTTCATTCGCCAATAGTGGACCTTTCGTTGAAAACAACTCACTACCTAATTCCTTGAGTAACTCGTTTAGTTTTAGCCCCTCGGAATATGGCCGCGGTGGAGCATCAGGTGTTCATTATATCAGATTACGAGCAATTAACAATTGATTGGCAAACGGATGCATTGAAGCCATTTGCCGTTATGCCAAGTTCATGTCAGAGAATGTCATTATCGAGTTAGCCACTACGGCTCTTGATTATGACGGATTACGTGACAAATTAAATTTCTCTGGTTGCGGCTGTATCGTTTCCTTCGTCGGCATCACTCGTGGAGAGGATGATGGTGAAGAAGTACTCCGGCTAGAATTTGATGCTTGGCAGGATAGTTTGGAGAAGGTCCTCAGAGGTCTTGCTGAAGAAGCAATGCAGCGTTTCTCAGTAATTGGCATCGCCATGTCTCATCGTATCGGTTCAGTAGCTGCTGAAGAGCCAATCGTAGCAATACATGTGGGGGCAGCACATCGTGCTGAGGGTTTCACTGCCTGTTCGTGGTTAATCGATGAACTAAAGTCCCAAGCACCCCTGTGGAAGAAAGAAGTCAAGGTTAGTGGAGAGACCTGGAAGGCTGGATTAGGGTGAAATTATGAGTGAAAATATACCGGCGATTGTCGACATAGGGGACAAACCAATCGTAGCAAGAAGGGCTACGGCTAGTGGCATACTTCATCTAAACCCTGCCAGTGCAAATGCAATTCGTGACAAAAAAGTTCGCAAAGGAAATGTTATCGAAGCATCGACAATTGCTGCTATACAAGCAGTAAAGGAAACCCCTCGAATAATTCCTCATTGCCACCCGATACCGTTGGAGAGTTGTAATGTAGAATGGTCATGGAAGAACGATTCACTATGCTGTACTGTCACAGTTGGCGCACATTACCGTACTGGAATCGAAATGGAAGCACTCACTGGAGTTAGTGCTGGTTTACTCTGTGCTCTCGACATGGTCAAGTCATTTGAAAAGGATGAAAATGGTCAATATCCCACTGCTTCGATCAGTGATATCAAAGTGGTTGAGAAATTTAAATCTCAATAAGCATAGCCGCTGCCTTCATGGGCTGATGATGATTGCCACGTAATATGGGCATGGTCAACGACCTCGCACACCACTTTCTAGAAGCGGTTGATCAGGCAGCAATCGCTAGTGCTGCATGGAGAGGAAAAGGTGAGAAGAACAAGGCTGATGAGGCTGCGGTCGAAGCTATGAGGGCAACCTTTGACAATGTCCCATTCGATGGCCGTGTTGCTATTGGCGAAGGTGAGCGCGATGAAGCACCGATGTTGTGGATTGGTGAACCACTTGGCAACATGCAAGGTGTTGTTGGTGCATCTCGTATCGATATAGCGGTTGATCCTTTAGAGTGTACCAATAATTGTGCTTCAAATTCCCCCAACTCAATAGCAGTACTAGCCGCTGCTCCACGTGGAGCACTACTACATGCTCCTGATTGCTACATGGACAAAATCGCTGCGGGTCCAGAATTAGCAGGCCACGTGTCATTAGAAGGCGATGTTACTTACAATATCGAACAGGCAGCTAGTATTCTCGATAAACCGGTTTCAGAAGTTCGTATAGTTGCGCTTGATCGTGAACGTCATGCTGATTTATTCAGAGAAATCCGTGCTGTTGGCGCTGATTTGCACCTGATGGGCGACGGTGATGTCTCAGCAGCCATATGGGCCTCTCGCCCAGATGGTCCATTCGATTTGTTGATGGGAATTGGCGCCGCACCTGAAGGTGTTATTTCAGCAACTGCATTGAGAGGTTTAGGAGGGGTTTTCGAGGGAAGACTAGTGTTTAGATCTCCAGAAGAAGAGAAGAGAGCAGAGAAGATGGTCGATGATGATTTGACCAGGTTGTGGACTGCGAATGACCTTTGTAAATCCGATGATGCTATTTTCGCTGCGTCCGGAGTATGCGATGGATATCTGCCAGGAGTTGTTATTGGCGATAGTGAAATCAAGACTTTTGCTGAGTTAATCGATGTCGAAAGTGGAAAGGTTACCCGTCATGACCGCATACACCATCTTTGATGGCCAAATGTTGTGTTCTGAAATTGATAATTCATAGCATTTCACTCTAGTCGGTAATGAGTGTACTTGAATAGAAATACCCTCAGGCAATAATGATGTCCAGTCATCAAATGCGCATCGAAGTACGTCTTCCTGAAGGGCATTGGGCTGGTGACGTAACGCGTGAACACCCATCTACAATCCTACGTATTGACGAACATATGGCACTGGGTAAAGGCCGAGGAAGTGCAAAAGCTTCCGCAAGTGAAGATATTTCGAAAACAATAAACTCGCATCCTGGGATCGAGGAATTCCGTGGGTTGGACAGGTTGCGTTTCGCTGTCGACATAGGACCTGATGGGGGAGGTTTTCTCAAACCTCTAAGAGAAGTTGGGGTGATACCACATACTCCTTTCGAAGTACGTGATGGATGGGTTAATTGGACAATCGAATGTAGTCGAGAGAAAATACGAGATCTGATTGGTAAATTCAAATCTGAAAACATCCCCCACAGACTGATTTCGACTAAATCATCATCATCTCGTTTACTCACTCCAAGACAACGTGAGGTCTTCGATGTAGCAATGCATGAAGGCTTTTACGATGTTAAGCGTAGAATAACATTGACAGAAATGGCTAATCTACTAGAAATTTCTAAATCTACTCTCTCTGCACAATTACAACGAATAGAAAGTTCAGTGATGCACTCCTTCGCCGAAGAAATTCGTCGAAGCAGCCCTTAAGCGAACATGTGCGTGCGAACATGTTCGCAAACTTCTCATAGTCAAGGTAGTCTTGCGAAGTACATGGCAGAACTACCCAACACCTGGGATGAATGGATCGAAAACTTTGGCGATTGGCAAGACACAGTAGGTTTTGACAAAAAATGGCTAGGCGATTTTGAACTATCGGTATTATTCGATTGGGATCGTGCTGGTGACACTATTGAGTTTGGGGATTATGTTGGACGAACTAAGTGGGAGCGTGCATTACAAGTTCCTCACCAGAGTATCCGTGACGGCCTCATCTCAATGATTACAGTCCAAGGAGATACTGAATTCGCATCTGTTGAGCAACAAAGGCACCTGCTGGCATCTGCACCTACCGACTATGACCGTTATGCAGCAGCTAGAATCATGGCTGAAGAACAACGCCATGGTTGGCAAATGGCATATCTCTTGATGACCTACTTCGGACAGCAAGGAGCGAGAGAAGCTCAAAAATTGTTGGAAAGGAATGCTCAAACAGGTAGCAGATTACTTGGCGCATTCAACCGTCCAATGCCACACTGGTTGGACTTTTATTGTTACACAATGTTTGTCGATCGAGATGGTAAATTCCAACTGGGGATGCTTTCTACCTCTTCTTTCAAACCATTGGCTGCATCCATGGGACCTATGCTCAAAGAAGAATCATTTCACCTTGGAACTGGTTCCAACGGATTACGTCGAGTCATAAAAGCAGGAGTCATTCCGCTCGACATGCTACAGAGATTCTTCAATAAGTGGGTTTCAACCGCACACGACTTATTTGGCACAGATTCCTCTTCTAGTGCAGAATGGGCCTATGTGTGGGGTATTAAGGGTCGTTGGGATGAACGCAAAAAACTCGAAGCTGGAACTGAACTAGACAAGGGTTTCCTCAATGAAGAAAGTCGCGGCCACTATCACGATGAAATTGTCAAAGAAGTTGAAAAATTGAATGGTTATTTACCAGAAAGTGCAGAACAGAAACTCTTTGTCTGTCATGAGAACTTCAATCGCGACATTGGTGACTTCGCTGATAAGCGCTGTACTCTAGAAGGAGATCTCTTCGAAGGTAATGACGCAGACTGGGAACAATATCTTGCTAGTGTGCTTCCAACAGCGGCTGATGAAGAACAACTTGCCGAATTATTCAAATTAGAATGGGTCGAAAATAAGCCAATGACGCAAAAACAAATCGCTTCTGGTATAGGAATTAGTGCTTAAGGAGTGATTTAGATGATTCCTGTTTCCCTCTATGGGATTTCGGTGGAAAGGTGTGAAGAGTTCTTCCGCCAATTACCGGAATTAGTTGCTAATCTCCATGATGATCTATCCTACACCAATACACTCTTCGCTATTGACGATGGAATCGCTATTGAGAAGTTGCATAGGATAGATAGTTGGGCAGACTTTGGACCTCAGGCTTGGCCTGAAGATATAATTCAAGAGTTGGTGATGGCACTAATGACTGTCCGTTACCCTGACGTGGGACTAGTAGAACATTTGTTGACATTAGATGGTATCGATGCTGTCCGTGTTTCTTATTGGTTACATTTCCTTACAAATGTATATCCAATATACAGTGAGAAAGCATGTGCTGCTTTAGATAACTTAGGAGTACCAACTCCATTTAAGCCAGATGACATCGCCTCATATGGCCTCTATGTGCAAAGATTGGAAGGTCTCAAACTCCATGCCCCTGCTGCAGGCCTACCAGAAATAGGCTTACCAAGAGCCCGTGTCCTGCAGATTGGCCTGGAGAGATTTATTTGAGGAACGCATTAACTCATGCAAAGCTGCTATTTGTTGCTGTTGTATGGGGTGTTGGATGGGTTGCAGGGAGAGTTATTGCATTAGCAGTACCTCCTATTACTGCAGCATGGATTCGTTATATTATAGCCGTATCTTGTTTCCTAATCTTTCTGAAAGTCACAGACCGTTGGCAACTACCAAGCCGTGAACAATGGAAAATCGTCATACTTATCGGCTTCTTTTCAACCTGCGTATACCAGGCTTTTTTCATGTATGGAATGAAATATACAGCAGCAGGAGATGCATCACTAATGATAACTTTTAATCCTATTTTCACAGCTTTATTAGCAATTCCTTTTCTTAGTGAAAAAATGAATATACGTTTAGGTTCAGGTTTGATTCTAGGGTTAATTGGCGTATTTGTTCTGTTCTTTTATTCTCCAAACATCGATATTCCATTTGGTGATAGGCTAAAAGGTAATTTTTTGATTGCAGGAGCTGCATTGGCTTGGGCATTATCATCTATTATGATGAAGAAATCAATGACCGAAGCCAAAGACCCACTCAGCCCTTTACTACTCACGGTATGGTCTTCAGTAACTGGTTTACTGATACTAACCCCTTGGGCAGCATATGAGGTAGTTACAGTCGGATTCACAAATCCTTCACAAGATGCTTGGATTTCCATAGTATTTCTAGCAATATTTTCAACCGTACTATCATATGTATGGTTTGCAGATGGCATCAAAATCCTTGGTGCTGGAAGATCTGCACTATACATCTACTTAGTACCACCATTTGGAATTTTAAGTGCATGGATATTAATCGATGAAAAAATAGGGTGGGCGTTCCTTGTTTCATTTTTACTGATAGTAGTTGGCGTAGCTCTAGCACAGAGTGAGAAGCGTGATGAACAAGATGTCTCTGGCCATTGATATGGAGATTGGGCAAGTAACCGTGATTGGCGCTGGAACAATGGGTGCTGGAATCGCCCAAGTCTGTGCACAGGCCGGTTGGAAAACACACCTTTACGATGCTTTTCCAGAAGGACTTGAAAGGGGAATGAATACGATTGATGCGTTTTGGGACAAAGGAATTGCAAGAGGTAAAACCACTCATGAACAAAAAATTCAATGGACTGAGAACCTCACAACTTTTTCTGATTTAGAAGAAGCGGTTAAAACTGCGGATATGGTTATTGAAGCAGTACCGGAAATACCATCTCTAAAGCATCAAATCTTTGCCGATCTTGGACGGTTTACTCGTCCAGGTTGCATTCTTGGTACCAACACATCCTCTCTTTCCATCGCTGATATTGCTCAGGCATCAGGTCGAGCAGAAGATGTGATTGGTATGCATTTTTTCAATCCAGTACCGATAATGTCCTTACTTGAATTAGTTCAGCATAATTCATGCTCACAGCGAACAATATCAATTGCAGAAGATGCTGGTAAGGCGATGGGGAAGACTACGATTCTAGTCAAAGACGTACCCGGCTTTGCAACCAGTCGTTTAGGCGTAGCACTCGGTAATGAAGCGATACGTATGCTAGCAGATGGAGTTGCATCGGCCAAGGACATCGATACTGCAATGGAACTTGGATACCGTCATCCTATGGGGCCTTTGGCGCTTAGTGATTTAGTTGGGCTAGATGTACGACGTGATATATTACTCAACCTGGCAAAGTCATTTGATGATGATTCATATTTGCCACATCCACTACTTGATAAATTAGTTGCAGAGGGTAGACTAGGTAAAAAATCAGGCAAAGGCATCTATGATTGGTCTTCAGGTAAAGCCGAGGAAAGCGATTTGTGAAATTAACTAAAATCTGGTTCCCGTTTTTCTAAGAAGGCACTAACACCTTCTTTGAACTCTGCAGTACAACCCGCTGCTTTAATCAAAACACGTTCATGATGAAGGTGTTCTTCAAAATCATTGTCGTGACTAGAATCGAGAAGGTGCTTGGTCGATTCACGTGTATGAGCGCTCCATCGTGACCATTTGCGAGCCAAATCCAAAGCAACAGTAATAGGATCCTCAGCAATCTCATCAACCGCTCCAAATTCTAATGCTTGTTCCGAGTTCCAAATCGAATTATCGAAGAAAAAGCGCTTAGCGGTTTGTTCTCCAACCAAACGCGGTAATACCCATGTGGTACCACCATCTGGAGAAAGTCCAATCCCTGCATATGAAGCAGCCAATTTAGCATTATTACCAGCGATTCTAGCGTCACAGGCGAGAGCTAAACCCAATCCTCCACCTGCTGCTGCACCATTGATTGCAGCGATCGAAATTTTGGAACTACGCCTCATCCTCATCAATAAGGGATGCAATAAACCTGTCAAGTCATGTATCAAAGTGACGATTTCTCCTTCATCTAGTGAGTTTTGAAAGTCGTTGATGTCTGCTCCAGCGCTAAAAAATCGCCCTTCACCTGTGAGAACAAAACCTCTGACAGATTCATCAGTGAGTGCAGAATCAATTGCTTCTGTGATTATTTTCATAGATTTACGAGAAAATGAAGTACTCGCTGTCTCACCCTTAAGTCGAATCAATCTGATTCCATTATCGTCCTCTGTCTCAATCATATCTAAGCCTCAGAGTTTGACATTGACATTCTTAATCTTGGTGTAAAAGCGCATAGCATCCTGGCTTTGTTCGACTCCGATTCCAGATTTTTTCCAACCCGTAAAGGCTGTCTGAGGGAAGGTTATCGGATACTCATTGATTGAAACCATTCCAGATTGTAAATCACGAGCCATCTTATGTGCACGGCTTAGATTATTGGTCCAAACACCATTAAGCAATCCGAACTCGCTGTTATTGGCCATCATCAAGGCTTCCTTATCCTCTGAGAACTTACTAACTGCCAATACTGGTCCGAATAATTCTTCAGTAAATAATGGATTATCCATCTCGACATCGACTACCACAGTCGCTGCCATAAAAGCACCATCACCAGGTAATGCATTACCTCCCAATACGACTTTTCCTCCGTGATTTAAGCCCTTTTCCAATAGTGAAAGAACATCATCTCGATGTGAACTGTGGACTAATGAGCCCATTCTCACACCATCTTCCATACCAGGTCCAACCTTCCACTTTGATATCTCGGTAATTATTGCCTCTACCAATTCATCGTGGACATCCTCGTGGACTATCAATCTTGAACCTGCCCAACACATCTGGCCAGCATTCATGAATATCCCATAACAAATTGCTTTGGCACAGAAGCCGACATTGGCATCTGAAAATACTACATTAGCACCTTTCCCACCCAATTCAAGAGTCACTGGAGTGAGGTTTTCACTGGCCTTAGCCATTACTGCTTGCCCGGTAGAAACGCCTCCAGTCAATACAATTCCATCTACACCATCATGCCCTGCCAATGCATCTCCAATCAATCCGCCACTGCCAGTAATTACCTGAATCACATCATCAGGCAGACCAACCTCTGCCTCTTGCATTGCCTTTAACCAAGAAATAAGTGATAGAGGAGTCCAAGATGCTGGCTTAGCAATCACTGTACAACCGCTGGCTATTGCCGGAGCAATAGAACGTAGTGCTAATTGTAATGGGAAATTCCACGGTACGATGTGGACTGTCACTCCGAGTGGTTGACGAAGTGAGTAATTGAGACGATTACCAGGTACCGGAATCGTACTTCCTTCGACCTTATCTGCAAGACCTGAAAAATATTCTAAAGTCCAAGCACCATAACGAATCTCGCTAAGGGCCTCTCGGAATGTCTTGCCATTATTTTGACTTTCAATAGCGGCTAATGCTTTTGCGTTTGCATAGGTAGCTTGCGCCATACGTTGTAGAATCCTGCCTCTTTCCGCAGGGTCGATCAAAGCCCAAGATTTGTTGGATAATGCTGCACGAGATGCTGTCACACAGCGGTTGACATCAGCAATTGTTGCTTTAGGAGTTGTAGCTATCACTTCATTACAAGATGGATCTATTATGTCAGCAGTTGCACCATCCTCAGCATCACACCATTCACCGGCTATGAACATGTTATGTCCCGTCATGTCGTTGGGCAGGGAGATTGGCCTAAAAGCACCCCGCATGAAGGTGGTCTTCATAGATAAGCAACCTTTGCTCAGACCATGGTCGAAAAGGTTGGCTTGGCTAAAGTCACTACAACTACCTTTGGCGGTAAGCCACCTGTGTTGGTACTGATAGCGGGAACATCTGGTGTCGGAAAGTCGACTACGGCCGTCAAATTAGCTTCTTCAAGACAATTCTCTCGCTTGCTTTCAACCGATGCTATACGCGAGATAATTCGAGCGACCTCAACGGATGAAAATAGTGCATTATATCGTTCATCGTTTTCAAAAGGTGAATCTGGAGAGCCAGTGCTGGATTGGGAAGAAACCTGCTTAGCAGTAGAACCTGGTGTTGAAGCGACTATTGAAAGAGCGAGAAGAGAAGGAATAAGTCTCATCTTAGAGGGAGTTCATCTACAACCATCAGCGCGTATTCTCCGTAGTTGGAGTGAAAGTGGTGGTATTTCTATTGGTATAGTGATGTGCGTAGAAGATGAAGAACTTCATCGCGAATTCATAAAACAGCGTGAGGAAAACTCATTCCGACGGGCTGAGAGGTATACTGCGGCTTTACCACGCATCCGGGCTATTCAAGATAATCTGATTACACGTGCTAAAGCAACACAATGGAATATTCTTGATCCAACCAAACATCTTGACCCATTACAGCGGATTTCGCATTGGCTAGACTTGGCTTGGAATGAGAGTAAAAAGTGAATCAGTCAAGATCTATTGTAAAAGAGATATTACGCGTTAACATCGAATTACGATCTGCTGCCCCTAATTCACAAGATACCTCAATAATACCACTAGCATCTTCAACAGTAACATTACGAATTTTCAATTCGACACCTCTAATCTCTCCGTGATGGAGAATATCATCATGCGCACTTGACATTGCGTTTTCGACACTTTCCAATTCTGACATTCCACCAGCATACCATTCGCCTGCTCTTATTTCAACTAGCATAGGCAGAGTCTCAGCTATCTGTGAACTAGATTCGATTACTTCCGTCCCTACAGTATCATGAGCCATGGTTAAACCAGCGAGTTTTACTCCATATATTGCCATTGACAATAATGACATCAATAGCACTACTCCGGTAGCCAATAGCATTTGAGCACGGTCATCTTCCTCAATCATTCAGACCCCCCCCCGTGACCATACATCCAAACTCAATGTCCAGAGGTCACCGTTTACAACTACCATTCGATGGACTACAATAGTGCCACTATTCGGAGTTCCTATCTCTCCATGTGCGGATGCGGATTGAGCATTACGCGCAAGATGACAATTGGCTTCAGTTCCAGCCGACAGTCTTGCTTGGATGAGATAACAAGCGCTATCTAAGTCTTCTTCGGCTAGATACTCATGTATCATCGAGTCGTATGTGCCATTAGAAGACTCCAATCCCAACCCATAACGTATCGCATCTTCTCCTGAAACAACGAGAGAATCATCCAGTGCAATCGATGGAGAATCGGGAACATGAATGCGTATGATGAAAGTAGCAGACATGAAGAAGAGCCAAAATAAGGTCAGCATTTCCAAAACATGTACTTGTGCTTCATCGTCTTTCAAGCAAATCAACTCATGGCACAAATGTTCCGATTGCAGGGTTTAATCCAGGTAGTGTCGAAACGCCAATTAGATCAGGTGTGAAAGCAATGAAATTGAAACTTAACAATGCTACTAAAATCATTAGTCCTGAGTGTTTCATGCCACTACTGAAACGTCCAGTAGCCATCAAACCAGCCATGGCTCCATTACCCATTGCCTGCATAATTACGCCGTAAAAGAAAACTGTTAGGAAAAACAATGGGTCGATATTACGGATAACCATGTTCCCAATCGCTTCTCCACCAGCATCGCCTTCTTCTTCGGTACTAGTTGAGTTTGAGCCTGCAATTGCAGGAATAAACACTTTAGCAAGAACTACAATAACACCAAGGAAAACGAAATATGAAGTCCAAATTACAGAAATATAAGAAGCGATTGTTCGTCTTCTTTCACCTTCCAAGAACTTGATTTCTCTACTGTCGTTTGCCGCAGTTACAAGAATATCTGAAATCTTTCCTCCAGCACGATTTGCTTCCGATATCAATGAAATCGCTCTTTGTACGAGCGGTGTGCCAACTCGAACTGCGAACATCTCGATAACATCTCCAAAAGCAACGCCCCAGCTAAGTTGATCTGACATCTTTTTGACTTCGTCATTAAGAACACCATATTCACTACTAGCAAGGGTCTGAACAGCTATCGTCATAGAAAGACCACCTTTCCAATACTCAGCCATATCTCTCAAGAAATCTGGGAATTTTTCTTCCATTGCATTGATGTTCAATTTTACCCGGTCCCAGTAAAATGAGGCAGGCCAGAAAATCAAAAACAATGCGAAACCGAAAAAGTTGAGGAAAATCGCAGGATGGAGTTGGAAACCAATGAATTCGACTTCTGGACCTATCCATACGGAGGCATTGTTCATATATTCAGGTACTCCATCATAATAATCTACATCGATTGCGAAAGAGACCTCATTTAGTTTCCCACCATCATTAGTGATTACAACTACAGAATATCCTTCATCTGGCTTCATATTTTGTATTTCAATCAAACAATTATCAGTCGATAATCCTGAATTACCATTGTATGCCCTAATCACACTGAGATCTGGATTATGGATAGAAAATGTATAATCAACAGGAACATCAGATTCGACATCACATGAAGCAACAAGGGGTTGTGGCAAAGAAAGCCCGCCACTAGTAGTTGGATCGACTCCCGGCACATCGAATGCCTGTCCTTGACCTTTAGCTCCGATTGACTCCCACGGTTCTGGTGCCCAAGTTAGAGTATCAGGAGAATCGTGTAGAATATCACAACTCTCGTTATCTGCAAAAGTTGGAATTACATTTGGATCATAACCGCAATACAAATTGACAAACATTGGAGAATTATTGGGAGAAGTAGTGAAGTGGGAGTTTGTTAGCCAAAAAGTCAAACATGAAAAACCTAAGAAAAGGCCTACTGCAAGAATCGAATATAATTTGACCATCGTGGTGTCGTCTTTAGGAAGATCAAGATTGACGACTATCTTCTTTTTCTTTTTACGCGCCATTCATTCACCCCCTCACATCTCTTGCTCCTTACTACTGAGCCATACCAATCCAGTAAAGGCAACGTGAATCATAGGTAAAGCGACCATTACTACCAGATATAGCATACTCTCCGACATTTGAGCGCCGCGGCCCGATACCCAGAACATAATTACAAGCATTACAATAAGGAAAAGAGGCATTGCAACTGCTACTACAACGTATGATTCTGCAAGCATTGATAGCATTTCTAAGAATTCTCCCAGCCGTGTTCTATTCTCTCTCATGTAGTGCTCGGCCCTATTGAGGAAGTAAACTTTCAATGAACCTCCAGATGTCAAAGTACCAACCATTCCTTGGAAGAATTCAGTCATCCAAGTAGATGCTGCTCTCTCTACTGAATTACTCATCGCTGTGATTAAATCGTAACCTAATAATGTAATATCACGATATACCATCGAGGCATCATAAGCAATCTCTCCATAGATTTCACCATTGACAGCAAGTGATCTGAAAATCTTTTGTGGAGTCGCGTTAGCAGCAGACATAGCTGCAGTAAATGATGCCGCATAAGGAAGGTATTTTTCTAATTGGTCGCCTCTAAACTTTTTCGCCCTCGCTGCTCCACCTTTGAGATATTTGTATGTGAACCAAGGGATTAGTATTCCAAGAACTATCGGTAATAGAATTTTGATAACCGGTGGGAATTCCAAATATCGGAAGTGAGGACAACCATTTGCAACTTGAGTTTCATCGATTAAATCAGGATTCCAATATTCCCAAATTAGACATGATTCGGCTGTCGATTCATCGGGAATTGATTCATAGAAATCAATGAAACCAACCTTTGGGAAGAAAAATGCTGCCACAATTGACCAGCAAATCAATAATACCGCAATAGAGGTTACTACAATTTGAGCAACGAATACCTCTGCCATAACCGGTATTGCACCTTTTACCAAATCATCGGATAAATCCTTATCATTTCGAGCTCGTTTTTTGAGAACCCTACCTAAAATCCGATGACAGATTTTCTGCCATGCGGTCAGTTCCATATCCTATCACTCCGAATAATTTATTTCAACGATTACCATCTACTCTTGCCATAATCTCAGTTGGCCTGACATAGTATTCGGTAATGATTTGACTTACTTGATCTGATTTTCTAATATCATTGAGAACCATCCATTCTAAAACTCTCTTGCGTGTTCTCAACTCTTTGCGCATTTCTTCTTGCCCGTAATTGATTTTAACCATTATCTTCTCAAGAACATAGGATTTACCGCTGAAGATAAAGTCATCATTGGTTACGTCCCAACGGAATACCTCATTGGTAATTACCTCTAGCGAATGCGGGTCTATTCCAACAATCTCTACAATCTGCTTGGAACGACGGACACGTCTACCGTTAATTCTGGTTTGGATTTGAATTACACATGCTTCCAATGCAGGCAATAATACACGAGGGATGTCAATTGGTTTATTCTCTAACCGGTGGACCAAAGATGGTACTGAATCTGCGTGAACAGTTGAATATGCACAGTGTCCAGTCGCCATTGCTTGGAATAGAACATACGCTTCAGCACCACGAATCTCACCCACGATGATGTATTCAGGTCGCTCTCTGAGAGCAGCCTTTAGTAATTCGAACTCTCCAATCTCTCCTTCCTTTGACTCTCCTCCGAAACCCTGTCGTGTTAGACCTGGGATCCAATTTGGTTGTGGAATGTTTACCTCACGAGTGGATTCAATCGAAACTATCTTCATTTGCCATGGGATAAAAATACACATTGCATTGAGAGTTGTGGTCTTTCCAGAAGCAGTTCCACCTACGAATAGCATCGGTATTTCATTTTGGA
>ERZ1046148.81-NODE-81-length-55106-cov-9.136183_pt1 | contig 55106 bp, 54 predicted proteins | sample MGYA00383090_ERZ1046148 | MGnify/ENA primary metagenome ERZ1046148 (study PRJEB29581, sample SAMEA5548360) | metagenome | biome: marine; feature: coastal; material: water | depth 25 m | study: Short-term variability in the microbial, nano- and picoplankton dynamics... | reverse complement strand
TTGTGATGGCCAGGGTTCAAACGCTTCCAATGAAGATACGGACAGCGATGGTGAAAGCGACCAACAAGAAACTAGACTTGGTTACGTGTTCAACGGTGAACAATATTTCACATCCGCATGTATGTTTGACACTGACAACGATGGGTTGGAAGACGGTGAAGAAGTCATTGCAGGTGCAGATAACTTCGTTACACACGCTAACAACTCTGATACCGATGGTGATGGCCTCATCGATGGTAACGAGATTCTCTTCATTCCTCGGCCGTTCCAATCTGAAACCAATCCTTTGATCAACGACACTGACGGTGATGGTATGCTTGATGGTTGGGAAATGCAAGTCAAATCAACTGAGGATAACAAGAACTCCCATTCACTGTGGGTTGCAGTTTCTAATTGGGATAGGCCAGGATGTACTGAAACCACTACCAACGGATGTCAAATGGGCCCGGGTGGTTATGTATGGATCAATTGGCTTGGAGGTTTTGAACTCCAAAAGAAATACGAAGTCTCTGAAATGAATCTTTCTGGCTTTGATCTACCTGGAAATACGATGTGTGACGGTTGTAAGGGTCGTTGGGCTCTTGACCCTTCACTCAATTCGTTGAAGGATGATACCTACGACGTCGATAATGATACACTTGCTAACGGTGCTGAATCTCCTTCTAACTGGAACACGAATCCAGTCGATGATGATACAGATGGTGACAACTTACCAGATGGTTGGGAAGTACGCTATTCCTATGAGGCCATAAACAACAATCTCGTCGATAATTCGACCATCAATGCATATGGTGCACGTGGTGTAATGGACCCATCCATGGTAGACAGTGATCTTGATGGAATTAATGACGGTGAAGAAGATCCAGATTCTGATGGATTAAACCGAACTGGTTTAATCAAGAAATACTGCCCGGGTTACAATGATACCACCAATGCTGAGTGTAACATCGATCCAAACTCTCCAGATGGAATGAAATTCTACAACAATCTTGAAAATTACACCAACTTAGAAGAATTTCAAAATGGAACCAATCCAGTAACCAATGACACAGACGGTGACGATTGGGAAGATGGTCCAGAAGTTTACTACATGGACCACGATGATGATGGTATGGCAACTGGATGGGAATATCACTTTGAATTTGATCCATATGATTCAGCCGATAGGCTTGTTGATAGCGATGGGGACGGTCACACCAATTATTGTGAATTCAAGTGGGATACCAACCCAAGAAATCCAATAAGTTTCCCAGGACAAGGTGAATTGTGTGATCCTTTCGAGAGCTAGTGACTTATGTTTAGAGGGAATTCTACATCGATTTGCTTAGTAAGCATTCTTTCAATGCTATTCTTGGCGCCAATCGTGTTGGATGCTTCAAGTGCTGAACTCGGTGCCGAATCTACGTTACAATTTGATCAAGATGATGGTTCTCATTATCTAAATGTAATCAATGTTAGTGGGTCCTCTTCTGTTCCTTTAAATTCTGTTGAAATTACATTATGGAATGTTACAGCACATGATCAGTATGAGTTACTCAATTCAAGTAGCTCTCTCATATCAGTCACTCCTTTTGAAACGGATTCAGGAATAACCAACTGGTACTGGAACCATGAATTTGATCATACCTCCAAAAGTTGCACTTGTCTTGTACGGATATCTCTACTTGAACAAACTGATTTGGTGTCGTTTGGACTTACAATATATCTTGGAACAATCAATCATAGGCCCGTTTTGATGTATGAATCCGACATAGATCAAACATCACAAGTAATGCTTGCGACCGAAAATGTGATACTTCAATATGGTCTACTATTGCCTCCGAACTTTCCCTCCTTTGATTCTCTCACTACAAACCCTGATGTTCTAACCTCCTTTTCGGTATGCCCTGCTCCCTTTGGAGTTTGTACTGACGACTACATCTCGTTAACAGTGCTCCATGAACTATCAAATGATGAGTTTGAAATCACACTTGAAACACTTGCTATTGATTTGCCAGATGGGCTCTATCTGATTGATCTTTATGTTCAAACTATGTCATTGAAAGAATCAAATTCTTTAATGCAATATCTAGCTGTTGATCGGAATCCTCCAAACGTGACAGTGTCCTCGGTATCGGAAATTTTTGAGTCACAACCTATCACTGTTGACCTCGATGTAGACGATGGTTATGATGGCTCAGTCTATTCAATCACGTGGACTATAATTGAACCAGATGGTGAACTTAGAGCTGTAACTTCCTCTGAGATTCTTGCAGATAACCGGTTATCGTTTACGGCAGATAAGCAAGGTGTTTACCAAATATTTGGCTTTATACGTGACATTGGCGGTAATTTTGTTAATGTTCAGCACAACGTAACAGTTGTTAATGTTGAACCTGAATTAGATTTGAGATTTGATGGATTTAAAATTCAGAATAATCAAATAGTAACCGTAAAATCCACCGATGAATGGTGTTTTTCAGCCAATCAAACAACTGATACCTCAAACGATATTGATTCTTTGGAATACAACTGGTTCGTTGATGGGAAATCTCTCTTAAGTGGAAGATCGTATCTCCTCTCTTCTGATATTAAGACAGATGACTGGGAAGAGATAACACTCACCTTGACAGATAATAACGGCGCGAGTTCATCGATTACGTTTACAGTTGAGGAACAAGAAAATCAAGAAGATTCTTCCCTTCAAACAATCACAATGTGGACAACACTTCTTCTGATTCTGATTTTATCCACAATTGTTCTTATTCGTAAAAAATTGATTTCTCCTCAGGAATCTGATTTTGTTCGTTGGTCTGATAAGAAAACGATTGATGATTAACCATTCATTAAAAAAGTGTGAATTCTAGCGATAACTGGTGAGTGTATGTTTACTGATGCTGCGAAAACCCTTCCAATTGAACCTACGGGCATTCCTAAATCGGTTTATCACGAACGTCAACAGCGTTTCCTTTCACAATTAACTCCTTCAGATTTGGTCATAATCACAACTCCAGCAGAAGCAGTTCGAAGCAATGACGTCACCTACCCTTACAGAAGTTCAAGCGATATGCTCTACCTTGTTGGATGGGCTGATCCTGAATCAGCACTGGTGTTTCATCACAATGGCTCACAGTGGATCTCTCACATCTTTGTCCAACCTAAAGATACTTTGAAAGAAATATGGGAAGGCAGAAGAGAAGGGGCAGAGGGTGCCAAATTAGGTTGGTCTGTTGATGAAGCAACGTCCATTCATGATTTAGAAGAACACCTCGATTCATTCCTTACAAAGTCATCAACAGTTCATGTTCGCACAGGCATCAGCAGTGTTGTTGATGCAATTGTTATTTCAGCAATTGAGCGCAGAGATCGTAATCGTCAACACTTCGGTTCAGGTCCTGTTTCTCTTGAAGATCCAAGTCGTAGAATCGCTGAGATGCGTCTGCGTAAATCTCCAGAAGAAATTGAAATGATGCGTTATGCTGCAGAGGTTTCATCTGTTGCTCATGAATTAGCAATGAAAGCAGGTAAGGATGGTATTTCTGAATATCAACTTCAAGCTATAATTGAGGGATTCTTTGTTTATGGTGGTACGAGTGGTTGGGCTTACCCTTCTATTGTCGGCTGTGGTGAAAATGCCACTATTCTACACTATACAGTCAACGAATCGACATGCAAAGGGAATGAAATCATTCTTATTGATGCCGGAGCAGAATACAAAGGCTATGCCGCTGATATCACTCGTTCTTGGCCTATTAACGGTAAGTTCAGTGATGCACAAAAAGAGATTTATGAAATTGTTCTTGATGCACAGGAACAAGCCATTGCAGCATGCCGTGTCGGCAATGCATACAACAAACCTCACGAAGTTGCACGAACCGTTCTTGCAGAAGGTCTCATTCGATTGGGAATAATTGACCAGTCTTTAGAAGAAGCGTTGGATTCTGAAACGGGTCAACTCAAACACTGGTATATGCATAATACTGGCCATTGGCTTGGTCTTGATGTCCACGATGTTGGTGTCTACAAACCAGATGGGACGCCACGACTGCTCGAAGCCGGCATGGTGTTAACAGTCGAACCAGGATTGTATTTCGGAGCTTGGAGACCTGATGTGGATTGTCCAGAGCGTTATGCCAATATTGGTATTCGCATTGAAGACGATGTTCTCGTAACAGACAAAGAACCAGATGTTTTGACTATTCGTTGTCCAAAAACAATTGCTGATATTGAAGGTACTGTTGGTACACTTTAGAGGTGAGCCCATGGGCTGGTCAGCAATTCTGGAAAAAATACTTGCGTCGGATGAAATTCTACGTCTAACCAACGAAGAGAGTCTCATCCTGTATGATCATGCTCCACTTCATCAATTAATGGACGCAGCTCACTATCGAAGGAAATTGCATAATCCAACGAATCTGGTGACGTATCTCGTTGATCGTAACATCAATTACACAAATATCTGTACGATAAATTGTCAATTCTGTTCCTTTTATCGCCCTCCTGGGCATGAAGAAACCTACACTCAAACATACGATGAGATTCGACAACGTATTGTTGAATTGGAAGCGATTGGTGGTTCCAGAATATTGATGCAAGGTGGAGTCAATCCTGAACTTGATATTGATTGGTACATTGGTCTGATTGAAGTTCTGCGTACACATCATCCGACAATCGATTTGGATTGTTTTTCACCAATTGAGTTAGAAGGTATTGCAGAAGTTACCAACAGCACGACCCTTGATGTTCTCACTCGCTTCAAGGAGGCTGGCATGCATGGCTTACCCGGTGGTGGTGCAGAAATGCTTGTTGAAACTGTACGCACTGATGTGTCACCAAAGAAAGGCCATCCCGATAATTGGCTACGTGTCATGGAAGAAGCGCAGTGTTTAGGATTGACAACCAGCGCAACGAATGTCATCGGATTTGGAGAAACGAATTCTGATCGTATAGAACATTTGAATAGAATTCGTCAACAACAAGAACGTGTACAGTCTCAAGGGCATACTGGTTTCACATCATTTATTGCATGGCCAGTTCAACTAGAAAGTAACACCTTTGGAAAAAGAAATAGAGGTTCTAACCGATTTGAATTAGGTGCGGGTGCCAGTGAATATCTTCGTCACGTTGCGATTTCCCGTTTATTCCTTGATAATGTACCACACATACAGGCATCATGGCCCACGATGGGGATGGGTGTTGCTCAGATGGCCTTGCTCGGAGGTGCAGACGATGCAGGTTCAACAATGATGGAAGAGAATGTCGTATCAGCATCTGGTACAACCAAATTTAGCGCCTCTGAACAGGAATTACAAACTTCAATCATTCGATCTGGCTTCACTCCACAGAGACGGGACAGTGATTACAGCCATTTGGAAACTCCCGACACAACAACATATCTTCCAGATGCTATGTGTTTACCACCCATTCAATCTGTGGAATTGGTATAGAATACGACCCAGATTTGGGCAACAATATTTCTTCCACCCTTGCTTGATTCTCCAGTTGGATTGTATTCCTGTCCGTTGAAAAGTCCACGATATGTGAGTTCATTTGTTTGGCCATTATAATCAACCCATGAAGAGATGTCGTGGGACCATTGCTTGACATCCTGGCCAGCACACCATCCCGCTCTACCGTATGGCCATGAACCGAATTGATTTGCAACAACTCCATTTGCAATTTCGTTTTCGCATCCAGTATTTGAGCCGACAATTGGATGCCATTCATAGGCGTGATGATTATCGATGTAGTAATGATGTTCATGATCACAGAATTCTGCGCAATTCGCATTATCTTTCTGGAATCCATGACCAGTTATTGTTGCAATAATTTCAACTCTAGTTGTATCGTCTGGCACTGTGAAATTTAAGCTTCTTAGATACCGACTTTCATTATTGTACGTTCCATCAAATTCTCCTCCAGTAAACGCAAATGTAGCATCATGTGCACGTTCACCGCTTCCCCAATTAGAGAAGAGGAATTTAATGGTCATATCACCCTTGTTCGCTCCTTTGTAACGGAATCTCCGTGTTTCATCATCTTCAAGCATGAATAGGTATGGGCTTATGTCGGTAAGCCAACGACCTTCACGCCCATAGGTGGTGATCCATCGCATGAATTCAGTCCCACATACGGATGAATTATCCGCGTCGCAAATGTACATGTGAGCGAGATAATCCCATTCGTGGCAACCACCATATGAGTTGTCACTTTTTTGGTATCGATTACTTCGTTCATCACAAGCATGTTCATGGAACACCTCTAACGTGTCATATGACGACATATTTTCTGGCATACTAAATGTCGCATTTCGATATGAATTATGATTCGAACCCCAACCTCCTGCATGCCTCTCAAAGTCATACAATGTTACCACATCAATGCCACTGTCTTGCATACGAATCTCAGGCTCAAATTCTGCATTCCATTGATGGGGCTCATACGCATAGTGGTTTGGATCATTGGTCTGAGAGACCCATGCATAAATTGAACCAGTTTCCCTTGCTCTTTGGAATCGATCAATCCCCATGAAAAATGGGCTATTGGTATTCGAAATCATTTGACCCAAACCACCTTGGATATTACTTGCGTCCATATCGATGTAGTGAATGCGGCCAGACCATTCTTGTTCTTCACTTGGATTTAATCGAGATTCTACATCACTCTTTCTCGAAGTTACGTCATTATGATATGTAGAGTCAAATGATCCATAGAACAAATGTGTATTTGATGGAAGACTTCGGATGAATGTGCCAGGATTTGTGGCCCAAGTCCCTGAATTGGAGTTTCCACTCGAGTCAGTGTACTTGAACATGAAGAGATACACATCATCTCCTGTCCACTTGTTTTGGAACGTGAACGTTCCATCAAGTGTCGGTACAGTAAAGGTTGGAACGACATCCATCGGACCATTCACTGTAGTTCCAGATGTCCAAGTTATTGGACTCTGGATAATCGCACATCCCTGTGCATCAATTGTCCATTTAGAAGGACTGTATGGGCAGATGTCAACGTTCGCAAAGACTCCATCTCCATCAAGGTCTGCGCATCCAGCAGCATTGACACTCAAACCAGATGGAGTTCCTTCACACTGATCCAGAAGGTCATTGACGCCATCTGAATCACTATCTCGTTCGACAGCAGCGCAGCCGTTTTCATCAACATCTGTTGCACCAAGGGGCGTGTGAGGGCATTGGTCTAAGGTTGCACCAGTTGCATTTACGTCGTTGACAGCATCATTGTCATCATCGTCGTCTTCAGTTGAATCAAAGCACCCATCGTTATCAAAATCAGTATTTGAATTGCGTTGAAGAACCCAATTGGTTCTGCCTTTAGGACAAAGGTCAGATGTGTCATTTTCTCCATCATTATCATCGTCTAAATCCTCTAATAGATCATGGCATCCATCTTGATCCCAATCTAAGTAAAGATTCGCAGGCCAGTTAAGTTCACCATCTGAGCAGGAATCAACCTCGTCCAAAATACCATCTCCATCGTCATCAGCATCGTTTCCATCATCCATGCATCCATCTTGGTCTCGATCATTTTCATGATTGCTTATCCAACCAATTGTCGATGTACACAAATCATCTGAATCAAATATACCATCACTGTCATCATCGTTATCTTCATCATAATCTCTACAACCATCCTGATCAATATCACTTGATGTGCTTGACGCCCATCCATCAGCTTCACCGATTCCATTCGGACAATTGTCCATCTCATCAAGTATTCCATCTCCATCAAGGTCATTGTTTTCAACAATTATGACAGATGTATTTCCATAAGCCTCCGTAAAGGTATATTCCCCACAAAGAGCAAAACTTTGGATTACAAAAGTGTCTTCCCTTTCATCCAATCCTGTGACGAGTTGAGAAAATGAACCATCTGATTGAATTGGTACTTTGATAGTGTTCACATTCATTGATTGATCAGGTATGTCCATACTCAAGGTGCATGTTGAACTATCTTGGTGTAAGACCTGACCTTGGATTTGTATAATTGGAGATTCAACAACAATATACTGAGGGACAATTAACGATGTTACGCCTTCATCAGGAATTAACACTGTTAGTGAATTTGAATGCACACTCTCGACACCTGTTGACAAGAGTATCGTGACTTTAATTGTGAAAACTCCATGTGTAGTTGGTTGAAGAATGATAGAAATGAAGGTCTCCTTTTCATTAATCAGCACTTCTGCTCCATTCGGAATGTTTCTATCGTGTGCAGTATCCAGTGTGGCGGAATACGTTCCTTGACCCTTTTGATCCAGAAGAAGTTTGAGTTCTATGATTTGATTAATCTCACCTGTTGGATTTAGTTCAGCCCAATTGGCATTGAGTGTATATTGCTCAACAACTTCTTCCTTCTCCTCTTCAGTAGGCGAGTCGGTTCCAAAGCATCCTGACAACATTAACAAAGAAAGGATAATTGCTGTCAAAGCCTTTTTGCTCATGTCATTACATCAAAGCGTAGGACATGAACCTAACGCTTACCGATGTAGAAATGCTCAGTTCTAGAATCATTTACTTTCAGATGTTGGAGTTGGATTTTGGATGTTGGAAATTCCACGAGGATTGGCATAACCCACAGCAGTGGCATTTTGTTTTGCCTTTTGATTTTAACAACAACTTCCCAATGAACTCTGAGTAATTCGGAGTTAACAGAACCAGGCCACTTCATTTCGGGAGGGGCGAGTTCGAAATCCCCATCTTCTTCGAGAACCTGGCCACCACCCTCTTCTGAAAACCTCATAGGTCTGAGGAAAACTCCTCCTGGAATATCCTGTCTTTCCATTGGCGCATCTTCCCCACCTGCAGTTCCATCGTCAAGACCTTCTTCCCAATGGTGTGGTAGTGGTGTTGAAAGTCCAACCGGAGGCTGTTGGCCTAAAGTTCTGCCAGCCAATTCCACTAATGCTGATCGTGAGGGTGGCAGTGTCCCAACATGCCAATGAATTGAAACCGATTTCCAATCTTCACGGCGTTCAGGTATGATGCATTTACCTCGAAGAGGTTGACCACTACGAATAGTCGATTCAAGTTCCAAAACCGGTGACTTTACTGGATTTTTGAAATATTCTTGCTGTTTCTTTAAATCCAAAAAGTTAGCAATAATTCTCAACAGTAATGGCATCAAGAGAAATGGTACGACAATAATTGTCAATATTGGATAATCCAATAGCCCTAATCTGATACTTTGTGTACCCAAACTCGGTATCTCTAAGGCACTGAGAATTGGTTCAATGAACAAATAGGTGAGCGTTACTAAGAGTAAAATAACTGCGAAATTGATTAATCTTCTTGCGACCGAATGGAGATTATTTGGAATGATATACCAGCCACTTCTTTGTTGATGAACCAGATTTACAAATTCGGAATCGTCGACGAGTTGGGAAGATTCTCCGTCCCATTCCCCTCCATCCTTTGATTCAAAGGTTCGTTCAAGTAGCCATCCCTCTTCACTTTCAATTCTAAATTCAGGATAACGCTTCTGAATCTGTTTACCAGTAAGATTGACGTTCAATCTTTCTTCGACGATAGGGACAGAGTTTGCTTTCCATCGCTGATGTTCAAATGGTGGATATCTCACCCTGTGAATAACATTCCATTTTGTCATAGATGTCACCTCAGGTAAAGAGCAGTTTGACTCCTGCTTGGAATGCCAATTTTCTAAATGCAGGTACTTTCCTCAATAATGCCATCCCAAGTGGCACTGGCTTTTCGATATCACCTACTGAATTGATTAACTCAATAACTTCTGGTTTAGCAAAATTAGCAAAATGCCGATCGAGTTCTTCATCTGTACGTGTTGAAACGAGCAGGTCACGCAGTGCACGCGCTCTGTCTTGTTCTTTCTTCATCTTCGGCCAGGACGATTTAGTGACAGCCTTGAGGTCTTTTTCCGTGAGTGTGTCACTATTTACTGCAATAACGAGCTTATCAACGATTGATGAGATCTGTTTGAACCCCGGTCCGAGACCTCCACCTGTTGTTGGTTTTGCCATACCTGCTGCATCGCCAAGTACCATGACTCGTTCTTTGAAAGGGCGTCGAATCATACCTGAGGGGACGGGTCCACAATATCTTGCGGTTTCCTGAATATTCTCGAATCGTTCTTTCCACAAAGGATGAGAAAGCAGACCATTGTAACAATCGAGAATACTCTTGCCATCCAACATTTCTGCTTTGGACCAAAGCCCAATTCGATGAGTATCGTTACCCGAAGGAATCACCCAAGCGAAAAAACCAGGTGCGATTTCTGATCCACTGTACATTTCCAACCAACGATTTTTGCCTTCATAACCAACAACTTCTGCTTGGAATCCAACCATCATCTCTTTTGGATGTCCCATCTTAAATTTTCTTCTCACCCATGAATGAGCACCGTCGCATCCTATGAAGAGTTTACATGTGACCTGGCGTTTTGCTTCGGTGCGTTGATTATTGATAGTTACGATTACTCCATCAGATTGGACCACTGCATCAGTTGGTTGAGATTCAAGCATAATATCCGCTCCAGCCTTTAGACCCTGTTGGACAACTTCTTGATCAAATCGTTTCCTACAAACGACATAGGTTCGTAAGTCTCCATCTTTTCCTACTGGTACCTGTGTGCCTGATGGTCCATGGATTAGAGCGCCATCGACGTCTTGGACGACAGTACCGTACGCTTCAACAGCATGCATGGCACTTGGAGTAACAAGGCCTGCACACTGAAAAGGGCGTCCAATTTCTGTGTGTTCCTCAATCATCAAGACCGATAAACCTCTTTCACAAAGAAGGCGTGATGCATAGCCTCCTACTGGGCCAGCGCCGACAATGACAACATCATAGTCGTAGTCCATGGTCCGTTTGATGGGCCTGACTTCATGAAGTTTCTTCCGAAATCACCGTTTAGCAAACCGATAACCAATTCTTTGATTCTTTTTCAGATATAGAATGGCAGTATATGGATTACCTGTTTTCTTAGCAATGAGATCATCAAACGGCCCAACTTCACCCTTCTCGATTAGGATTTTGGCTTCCTCTCGGGTGAGCTCTCTTTTGCCAATTTCTCGTGGGATGTCGATTTTGCATCCTGATGAAGTTGTTTTCGGTCGATAGTGCGTTTCAGTCTCGTAAATTTCTGCCTTGAATTTAGGACATATGGCAACAACACCTGGTTGAACCTCGAATTTTCGTGCGTCTGCTGCAGGTTCTCTTGGAGGAAATTCAAAGCCAACTTTGTTGCCATCGAGAATAAGGAATGCAGGGAATGGACGACCTTTTCGGGAAATGAAGTTCTCGATGAGTGATGATTTCCCGTCAACCAAAATTGCTCTTGCTTCTCCTATGGATATTTCTCTCTTGCAGATCTCTTTGCCAACACCTCTGAATTTACATTCATCGTTGTCGCATGCATAATGTGTGTCGGTTTCTCGAATTGTACCATTGTCACACAACGGACAGGAACAAACTTCCACGTCCGTATCCTTTGCACGCGTACCGGATGATAATGCGGAGGTCACTTTACCTGCATCATCAATCGTGATTGTTGTGGTGTAAGATTCTCCATTGCGATTGAAAAATCCATGTAAATCTTCAATTTTCTTATCTTGTAAAAGTCGTGATGCAGTTGTTCTATCGAACCATCTGCCACTTGTATCCTTCCAGAAAACAAAGGTGCATCCTTTGTCTTTTCCTTCGTTCTTTTCACAAGTGTATGAGAGTGCAGTCTCGGTTATTGTACTGTCACATAATGGACATTGACCAATGGACGCATCTGTTGAGAAAAGTTCGCTTCTCTCGTGATCACGTATCCTTGTGACGAGATCATTTGTCTGATCAATGATTTGTTGCATGTATTCGCTTGCGGCAAGTTTCCCCTGTTGTACTGAAATTAAGGCCGATTCCATTTCACCTGTTAACTCAGCAGATGTGATCCATTCGACAGGAATTCGCCTTAGGATTTCTATGATTCGAATACCATGAGGGGACGCATTGATTGCTCCAGATTGTTGTCTTGAGATATATCCTCTTGAGAGTAACTTTTCGATTGTGTCTGCTCTCGTTGCTGGCGTTCCCAATCCTTTGTCAGACATTGCCTCTGCAAGTTCATCGTCTTCAATATCCTTGCCAGCTCTTTCCATCAGTGTCAACAAACGGGCTTCCTTGAGTCGTGATGGTGGCTTTGATTTGTCCTCTTTCCACGTGTGTTCCTCAATCTTAGAAGATGTTGGAATTTCGTCCAATGTTCCCCAACCATCTGGGAAGTTCAATTTCTTAGGAACAACCTCTCTCCATCCAAGTGTTTGATATTGTTGTGCTTCTTTTGTGAAAATTTCTCCTCCCAAATTCGCAGTTCTCTTTTGTTTCTCGATGGTTGATTGAGGGTACCATGAGGCCAAGAAGTTTCGAACAATCAGGTCATAAAGTCTCTTTTCATCATTCGACAAAGTTCCAGAGGGTTTCTTTCCTGTAGGAATTATGGCAAAGTGATCACTTACCTTTGCATCGTTAAAATTTCTTTTGACGTTTTCTAATCCAGCTTTCTTGAGATGATCAGTGAAACCAGAGAAATCACTTTGTGTTCCGATATTCGCAATGGTTTCATCTATTGCATCGGTCATATCAGTGGGGATATATCTTGAATCTGTACGTGGGTATGTTGTTAGTTTGTGTCGTTCATAGAGAGCTTGGGCAACATTGAGAGTTCGCTTCGCAGGCCATGAAAACATAGAATTGGCTTGTCTCTGAAGTGATGTTAAATCGTAATTAAGAGGCGGTCGCTCTTTACCGAGTGAAAGTTTCTCACTCACTTCAACGTCATCACCCGAGTCGAGTAATGCTTGGATTCGATCTTTGTCTTTCTGAGTCAATACCCAATGTGCCTTGACATCATCATTGGCTTTTCCACCTTCCCATCGACCAGACCAGGAACTTGTTTCATTGGTAAATGTAGCATTGAGTTCCCAAAACGGCGTCGGTATGTGTTTCAGGACCTCAAGTTCGTGGTCTACAATAATACCAAGGGTTGCAGTTTGTACTCTTCCAATTGATATTGACTGACGCTCACTGCGCTTCTTCGGTAGGAATATTTCTGCAACTCGTGAACCGTTCATTCCAATAAGCCAATCTGCTTGACTTCTGCTATAGGCAGCATCTGAGAGTGGTTTGAATTCCTTTGCGGATTTACGTTCATCCCATGCCTTTTGTATTGCTGTACTGGTCATCGATTGCAACCACATACGACTTACATCAGTCTTGATTTTTGCATGGTGGTAAATTGTTTGGAAGATGAGTTCACCTTCTCTTGCAGCGTCACATGCATTGACAATTTCTGAAACAGACTTGTCTTTCATTAATCTCTTGATGGCAGTGAGTTGCTTTTTTGTAGATCCAGATTTCGGTTTGAATTCAAATTCTTCAGGTATGTACGGGAGTCTGTCGGCAGTTTTCCTCCAGTTCTTGAACTCAGGGTCATAATCATCCATGTATTTTAGTTCAAGCATATGTCCGACAGCCCAAGTTACGACAATACCGTCGCCTTGCCAGTGAGTGGCCTCTTTTTTGGAGATACCAAGCACTTTGGCAATGTCTTCTGCAACACTAGGCTTCTCGGCGAGGACAACGATGCTCATTGTATCGTCCGGTTTGTCGACCATACTTGAAGGCTCGCCAAACTTCATTTTGAACAGATACCTTATGGTATCTAAGGAATTACTCGGAGAATTCGGAAAGATTTTTTCTGCTTAATTCTTCATCCCATTTTTCTTCATTTTTTCTGAAACCACACCCCTCGCATCCGGGATAACCTGCGAGTAGTAATTCAGAGCACATTTGTTCGAGCAAAGGCAATATGACATTTGTTGATGATGGTAGCCAGAGCGTTTTGATTGACGGAGGTGTTTCAAAATTGGTCAGTACAATTCGATCCTCTACATCTTTGACGATGATATGATTACCTTTTGTAACGGATGGAAATGTGATTCTTTGAGGTAAAGCATCACTCATGTTGAGAATAAGTCGATTCCATCGTTCATGATATTCAATTGGTATGGCAATGGATAATTCGCCAAGAGATAACACTCTCCTACCTCCTTCTCGCAACGCCAGCCAAAGTGGCGAATTCTCCTCCATGGCACTCCTAACCATCACAAGGCTTGAAGGATATCGGTTCAAGGAGTAAACATGGGGAGAGTCTTTCGATTCATTTCTCGACCGCTTCTTGCGATTCAAGATTCTGAAAAGGCTCATGGCCGTTCCCTGTTAATGCTCAGAATTCTTTCCTCGAATCCATTAACGAGATTTATGCTACGAACATTGTACAAGCCAAATAATAGCCTTCCAATTCAACGATTTGGGATCGATTTTGAACACCCATTTGGAATTGCGGCCGGCATGGATAAACGGGCTGAAGCACTTCGTGGTTGGGAATCAATTGGTCTTGGATTTTCAGAAATTGGTGGAGTGACGATGCTGGAGCAAGAAGGTAATCCAAAACCCCGAATGTTTCGTCACGGCAGAGATAAGGCTCTTGTTAATCGAATGGGATTTAACAATCCCGGAAGTGAAAAGGTGGCTTTGCGATTAAAGAAAGCCAGAAAACATAACCGATTGATTCCAGTCTGGGCTAATTTAGGAAAATCTAAACTAACGCCATTGTCGGAAGCTAAGGATGATTACGCCATGACGCTGCGTAGATTATGGTGTGACGTAGACCTGTTTGTGATCAATGTCTCATCACCAAATACTCCAGGATTACGTGATTTACAACATGGAGATTTCCTAAGCGGCATTATTCAGAAGTGTATGTCAGAAAATCAAAAATCTTCGGATATGTATGGTGGGAATGCAAAGCCAATTTTGATTAAAATTGCACCCGATCTATCAACACCAGAATTAGAAAAAATACTCGATGTTGCATTAGGTGAGAATGTTGATGGCATTGTAGCAACAAACACAACGCTGCAACGACCAAACGATGTCGACAAGCCGTACAGAGAAACTGGTGGGTGTTCTGGCTTGCCGTTAACTAGCCGAAGTACTGAACTGATTCACCAAATTTACAAGTACACAAACGGTAAACTCCCCATAGTAGGTGTTGGCGGAATTATGTCATCAGATGATGCATGGGAGAAGGTGATAAATGGCGCTTCTCTTCTTCAAGCATATGCTGGATTTGTTTTTGAAGGTCCTGGTTTGACGAAAGAAATTGTCAACGGATTGAGAAAAAAAATAAGAGATTCCGAATTCAAAACGTTAGAAGAAGCAATAGGGTCTTCGGTAGATCTTACATAAAAGGCAGATGTTGAAATATGTGCGCAAGAAGGATTAGATGAAGGCCATGCTGTCATACCGTACTCGACTCATGCTCATCGGTGGGGTGATTACAATCGCTGTCCTAGGAACAATATTCCTCCAAGCGCCTGAACCTACTCTCACCGTAGAGGAATTGCTTGAAAATTCATCACATCATCTCGGAGAAGAAGTTGCAGTTCGTGGAGAAATAATGGATGGTTCTATCGATGAATTGAATATGACATTCATTCTAGAAGGTTCAGATGAAAATATTCTCGTTGATTATTCGAATGCTGGTTCAATCTCAAATGGTTTAGGCGATAACAGGACAGTCTATGCTGAAGGTACATTCAAGGAAATCAATGGGGCTTATGTTGTTGAAGCTGACACAATAAAGACATCGTGTCCATCGAAATACGAAGAAGAAGCATAGATTGATTCATCGTTTGATTGAAATACACCTTCTCACAGGGTCTGATGGGATAGGTGGGGAGCTAGGCGTACCCTGTACCACAAATCGTCTTTACGGTGGGCTGAATGCCTCAGGGCGGCGAAAGCGGCTTTTGGGTTCCTGTATGCGGACGTAGATGTCTCGCCCCTACATGATCCGGGTGTTGAGAACCGTTTCCGGAAGGAAACGGGGACCAAATAACCGGGGGAACAGGTCAGGCCGGGAACGGAGCATCCCTACCTGGGGCCATGGATGCTGTAGGGATTCGGGACGGAGGAAGTGTGCAGATTTGGCTCAAAAGTACGAGCGTCCACCTGAGGATTCCCACTTTCAAATATCAAATACGACATCACAAAACCAGCCAGGGCCCTCGAATGAAGGAACTTCTGGCCACTTCGATGGCACTTCTTGATTTGGTTTCACTTCCATTACAACAAGTTCTTGACGGGTAACTGCTTTGATTTCGACTTCCTTTTCGATGGAATCAGAAGAAACCCATAAGACATGGGCCTGCAGATGAATCGCGTCTTCATCGGTTTTGATGCGAACAGTACTTTCCACCATCCATTTACGCTCTACTTCATCTTGGTACAATACTTCTTCCAACCATTTCACGAGAAGTATGCTATTCATTTCCTCATGCAATGGAATAGATACATTCCATTCTGATGAGTGATGAATGAGTGATTGTATTTGTTTTGCAGAATCAGATTCAAGAAGATAATTCTGCATCCCATAGGATGTTTCCTCGAATAGACGTTCAAAGGATGCTGCAAAAGACCGCAAACCAATATCTGCAGTAGTTGGTCGTAACCACGAACTCATATCCTCGCCTCAGCGCTTCGATACTTGGAGGCTCCAAGCAATTTCACCAATGCGATCAATCATATCGTCTAATCTTAATACAAATCGATCAGTTCTATCTGCAGTCAAAATACATTCACTTGCTGCATTGGCCAATTGTGCTGTCTCATCAACGGTCAATCCCAATGAAATTGCTGTGGCGACTGCGACGGCTGCTGCATCAATTAAGCCAATCATTTGTCGAATATCTTCAAGCATGCATGGGACATGAACTGTATCTGCATCTTTCGAATGAATGGTCACACCGTCTTGCCCTTCCAAAATAACAAGATGTTTCCAATCATTTGTTTCTAGTAAATTTATCGCAGCATCAGTTCCTGTAGGCGAGCCTAATCTTCTTCTCATGAGTTCAAGACCCTTTGATTGGAACATGACCCAGTCAACACCTTTCGTTCGGTGTAGTCCTGTCAGTTTAGGATCTGCGATGATCGGTACATTATGTTCCTTAGCAGCAGCAATAAGTCGCGCAGCTCCTTCATCATTGAGTACTCCCAATCCATAATCGGATAGAATGAGGCAAGATGAACCCGGTAATGCGTTAATTGTTTGTTCGATGAGCATTTCTGAGGCTTGTTTAGGTATTGGGTTTTCATCTTCAATATCCCAACGCAAGAGTAATTGTTCACCTCTTACAAGTCCCTCACGTGCTCCGAGTAAACGAGTTTTGACAGTTGTAATTCTATCTTCCAGCACTGCGATTCCAGATGTGTCTACGCCTTCTGCATCGAGCATATCAAGTATAGCCATACCAGGGCCGTCGTCCCCGATAACTCCGTGGAGTTGACTGGAAAGTCCGAGCGAATCAAGTCCTCTAGCGACGTGTGCCGCTGCTCCTACATCTTCGTCCCTCGATATTTCTTTTAGGACGGGTACTGGTGCTCTTGAATTCAAATTATTTGCAAAACCATGGATGTAACAATCCATCATGATATCACCAACGAGAAGTATCTTCGATGGCTTGATTGACTTGAGTTCATTTTCTAATTTCCGTAGTGCATCGTGTACTCGTGCATCATCATCATTCATTCCCATAGTAATCCCTCTTCAAATATCGTCTTGTAATTCAGCCAAAAGTGTGGCGTGATCTTGGTCTGAGATGTTTGTCTGTTGACGAAGAGTGGCAAGCATCGCTTCTTCGTCTCCAGTAATAATTCCATCCAATAATGCAGTACGCAATACAGAACGGTAAGATGCTAATTCTGGTGGAATGAATGGTTGTTTTTTTGCTTCTTTCAGCAATCGTTCATGCGTTGATTTGTCGATGTCAAAAGCAATTTGAACAGTTTTTAGTAACGCTTCTTCCTCAGTATGAATCGTACCGTCTACAAGGGCTTGTCTCAACATGTCGAGATAAATTTCTTCTGGAGGTGGTACGTTGATTTCTCGACGCGCTTCGTTTGAAAGTCGTCGCACACGATCGGGATGCATTCCTAAGAAATCCACAACTTCATTGAGCAATAATTGCTCATCTTTTGTTATTCGACCATCTTCCCATGCTCGTGCAAACATTCTGCGAACAAGAGCTTCCCCTGCTTGAGCATCGAGTGATGCTGCCCCTTCAGGATGTGATACGGGTGAAAGAACGGGACTTTGATGGTGCACTAGGTTTTCATCAATATGGGCTAGGGTTTCAAGAGGAGAAACTGAGGACTTGAAGAATGATTCTAGTAAAACCGTTTTCCCATCAGTTCGTACAGGTGTCTTACCGATTTTTGTGTGGAGGGCATGTGCTCGTTCTCGACCTTGTGTTGTTAGAGAATAGACTCTTCTTCTTTGACGAGCTCCAGGCACGTGTCGACTTGTATTATCTATCGCTGCCTGTTGCTCAAGTCGCTTTAGCGTCCGAGGGACGTGTTTTCTTTGAACATGTACAGCTGCTGATATCCCTGCTTGGGTCAATTCAGCCGGAGCCTCCCAAACTCCTTCAGGAAGTTGGTGAAACATAAGATGGAGAAGCGTTCGTTCTTCTGTTGTTAGAGTTCCTAAGAAGCCGCTAACCATGTTCATCCCCCTTGCTTGTATGTCAAGGAGGTAGTCCTTAGGACAATCGGTTCAATCGACGATACAATATGTGTGTTCTATGACGTGGAACCATGGTCCGACAGCAACGTCGATACAAACCTCGCGTTCGTACGACACGGCCAATTGGTCCAGAAGTTGTTCGGGAATTATCCAACAAGAAACCATTCCAGCGTCCATCTTTTGATGGAGAAAATTGGACCCTACAGCCTCCTTTAGCAACACGCCTTTTTGAAAAAAGTGCAATTGGTCGCCGGAACAAAGACGGATCAATCACGTTAACGTCAGCCGAAGTGTTGTATTGTCACTGGCATCGCTCAGTTCCCTTACCTACATTGGATTGGATCGAATTGGAATTCGAGCGTAACCCCAAACTTCTCCATGAAGCAGTGATTTTAGATATCGGGCGAAGAGGTGGGGAGATGGTCGTTCCAGTAGAGCATTTGGAGGAAAATATTCCATTCGCATCTTGGGGAGTTCGATGGGGAAATAGTCAAAATCGATTTCAGGAACCATGTCAAGCCTATATAAAAATGGCATCGACAAACGACGAATTCAGTTGGGATGATATCTTCGAATGGTGCGTTCAATCATCTAAAAATAATGCATTAGCGGAACTCTATGTCATCGATGATGAACTTCACGTAACTGGATATAGAGTTGATCTAATTCAGCCAGAAGGCACCAATAAACGATGGGCAGATCTTTCAACAAAATCACGTAATTACGTAGAATCCTGCTGGAACAAGAGACGTGTATTGGAAAAAGGAGCATATCTTCCTTACGAAGGTAAATGGCCATGGCATCAAATTGGATTTGATCACATGTCAGGGCGAGTTTTACGAGATGAAGAATTTGAATATCTTAAATCCTGCATCGATGGGGATTCCTCAAGTGAACCTGATATTCTCCTCATGGATGATTTACTCGAACGTGGGCTTTTAGTACGTCCTGGATTCAAATTTGGATGCAAATGGAGAGTCTATGATGCAAACCTCGATGAATCACATGCTCCTTGGCTCATTCAACCAGTACATCATGCATCGACCACATGGGAGGGAGCATGTCTTTCCATACGCCTTGCTGAAGGAGTGCATAAGGAATGGGTATGTGCTATCTTTTCTGAGAATAAATGGAATTATCTCCGAATAAAGCGCTGGTTACCGAAACGAAATTAATTGAATTCATGATGAAATTCTTCATCAGTTTGTATCTGTTCGGGAGTATAGATTACTTTTTTTTCTCCAAAATATGAAGCAGCAAACCATATTGAACACACTGCGAAGAAAATACCGATAATCGTGGATTGATTGTCCAGTAATGGTATTGCCGATTCGGATTCTGCTTGAAATTCAAGTTCTATTGTCCATGATTCACCGTTAAATGATGTTAATTGAATTTCCCCAAACACAAACATGTTCGGCTGAAGCAATCCGTTGGGATTTACATCAAGCGTAATTGTGCCATTCCCACCGTCTACCATTAATGGTGAATTTACTGTTCCAATTCGAGTAATTGGCCCACGTAAATCTACTGAAAATGTCCCATCTCCCTGTCCATCACCGACGTAAGGGATGGTAATTGTTGTTAGTTCCACTGGGTCAATTAATTGCTTGTGAGTCATTTCGTTCGCTAAAGGTATAGTTCCAACCGTTGTGACGGTTGTATGGACGTCAAAAGGAATCTCATTGCATACTATCACTCCACTAAAAGTAGCTGTGGAATCGATGATTCCAGTGCTAGAGAATGCACCTTGAATGGAATTATCTTGTCCTTCCATGTCAGGTGAGAAATTGATGGTGCGGCCATCAGTTCCATTGAGTACTCCTGAGCAATCAACGGGTGATTGGGTATTGAGTAATTGTATTGAGAAGGGGGTGCTCTCGAGCACGGTTAATCCAAAATCTGGTAAATCGATTTGAAATGCTGGCGAGCAATTCAATGAATGAATTTCAATTCGCCATACATCTTCCACAATTGTTACATTTACATGCCATGGAACGAGAATACCATCATGATTACGGATTTGAATGCCAATTTCACCAAAAGTATCTCCTGGTTGGAAAAGATCTTCAAATACGCCATCATTTATTCCCTGTAATTGTTCATCATTCCCATCGGCTTCAATGACTCGTAAATATGGTCTTTTTTGATCAATATTCATGGCATTATATTGGGCATCTCCTGCAGTTATGTCTTCGAGAAGAACCAATATTCCTTCGCCTGGAAGGGATGCATCGAATCCTTCATCGGATCTCTTTTCGAACCACACATATTCTTCTGGGCCAATTTGAATCTTGACTCGTGCTCCGCCATCGCTTCTGGATTGGATATCAAATGCAGGACCAATGCAAGGGCTTTGAGTTGTAGAAGGCCATTCAAGGGTTAGATCCAATGTTGCATCTTGACCTATCGATTCCATCGTTGGTCCAGTTGGTAGTGATGGTTTATCCCCGCCTCCATTCCAATTGCCACTTGCCATAATGTCCCATATTCCAATTCCTTTCCATGAGCCACTATAGCCTGAATCATGAACTGGATAGAGGTCAAATGCTCCAAATTGATGCATCATCTCATGGAGAATGGTTCCAATTCCATTCATGCCATGGCGGATGCTTGACATTGTGTAGTGTTCAATACTGTAGCCATCAACCTTTATTGGGTCTTGGAAGGTTGTAAAGTGAGACCAAATTCTGTTACTGGAACCTCCTCCTTGTTCTTGAGCAAGTGTGGAATGAACAATGAGAAATCGATCTACAACTTTATCATCATTAAGATCAAATTTGCTCCAATCCTCTACATCAAGATTTTTTACAACAAATTCAGATAATTCTGCTGGCATGAATTGGGTGCTGTCACCATAATCTCGGCCGTTTAATCCATCCTTACCGTAATATTCGAGTGGTTGTTGAGAACGTATAATCTCATTATGAACGTTGATCTCAATATTTACTGAAGTCCCAACCGCTTCTGAAAAGTATAGGTTGGCTTGTTCTTCTAGGAGTGTACTAAATGCCTGTTGTTCAGTATTTTCGAGCGGGTCGGACTCAAAATCTACGAGAACAACAAGCCATGACTCATTGTTGTCTAATCCAACCAGAGGAGTCTCAATTGCCGTTTCTGAATCGACTTCAACATCAAATAATGAATCAACCGTTGAAGAATAGGCGAAGGAAAATACAGAAAGAAGTAAACAAATTAACATGCTGTATGCATGCGTTTTCTTCCCCATGATTTGATGAGGATGCGCATGTGTTTCAATTGTTGGGTTGTCCGCATCGATTGCATGCAGATTATCTGAACGATTCTTTTTCTTCAACAGTCCATGTGGAAACATTCACCCTTGTACGGCCAGTTGTTTGTTCACGCCAGGTTGGAGAATCGATCAGGTCGATACCGGTTTGATTTGTTTTATCAATTTCTGAACGAACATTATCGATTCTCTGCTTTCTATTCCATGGATCAATAATGTTAGACATAGCAAGATTCACTTCAGTCGATAATTGTTTATTGGATTGAGGCAAACTTCCCTGTAAACCAAGTAAATCTAAACCCCTCAGTGAACAACGTATTGACTTCAGTGAATTTTTGAACGAATTCGGAAGTGGTTTAGAAGTGCAACCCCCGATGATAATATCGGTAATTCCATGATGATTAATATGATCAATTAAGTCATCTCGTTCATCAAAATGTTCACAGAGAGCTTCGTAACGGAGCAGACCTGTGTTTTCTGGTGACGTATCTATGGGATAAGCCACGCCAAGGCATGAACAATCAACAAAGGTGACATTACGTCTTCTTCCCTCATGATCGAACATGGCTTCTGGTAAATTGATTGAGTGGGATTTCTTTACGTTCTTCTTTATCACATATTCGAGAACAATAATGAGTGTGGTTATGAGTGCAATATTTGTTCCATTCCACCTCCCGGGAAGCGACAGTAAGAGGACAAGTCCTCCAATGCCGTGGATTCGTACACGCCACCAATCTTGTGTTGAATCTGTAATTAGGCCAGTTGAACCTGCGCTTATTGTTGCAAAAACCAGAATAAACCCAATTAATGAAGTCCAGAAGATGGATAATGCGAATACAAACATCTGAACTGCATCATATTGGCTTGTCAATCCGATTTCAGTATGAATTCCATCACCGAAATTGTACAGCATTGGAATCGCGTAAAAGAAAAGTAGGCTCAATAGGATATAGACGCCACATAGCGAATAGATTGTCCATTTTCTAAACATATTCTTCTCTTTTTTAGTTAAGCCTGGTTGTGCAAATTGATAAAATAAACCAGCGATCAGTGGAAGTATGCACATGACAGCAAGGAATACAGCGGTAAGCCACCTCACTACGCTCCATGAAGCAGGTTCGTACAGTGTAAGGCACTCAGTCGTTTCACATGGATTCATACGATTGAGAACCCATTGCAAAATCTCATCGATTTGCGTCATCATAAGACCCGTCAATGCAATTACGAGAACAAAAATGAGCGTCGCTTGTTGGGTCAAGACGTTGAGATGTTCTTGAACAGTAAGTTGCTGGTCCTTTTCCAGTTGTAAACCACTTGGGGTTTTCAATGAATCAGCCTCACACTAGATCTTTGTGATTCGGTTCTGCTCGCGCTTGAACGATGGTTCGATACACGCCAAACATTGCCCATAGAGCACACATTCCGAGAACGAAACTGTAACCCCATGGTTGAGCCTCATCGACGGCCCATCCAAAGGCCAAGAGCAATCCCAAGCCGATTACACCTCTTCTGATTCCCTGTGGAACTGCGAGTCGCATGTCAAGATGCTTTGGTCCTCCTCCGAATCTTCGCTCGTAGAATTCACCTTGAACAACTGCTCCTACGAGGATAATTGCTAGGGTTGACCAGTAGAAGATGTTCCCGTTTGAAAAGAAGTCATCTGCGATTCCTTCCTGTCGCTCTGCTTCCTCAACAGCAGGATCGATGTCTGCTACAAAGAGTGATTCAAAGTCTCCAACGCTGATTGTGCGAAGGGCTAGCCCTTCCTCATCATCGTTCGTTGTTGAATCTGGTGCAGAGATAAAGAAGGAAAGAATATTCCATTTGTCACCTTCATTTGCTCCGTTTTGGCCATCAACTGCGTTGCCTACCAGAGTGAAGGAAACTTCTCCGACGTCTTCGGTTGGTGCAATCCAAGATACAACCCAACCATTTCCTGGTTCTGAGTGAGACACTGCTGTTGGTTCAGCAGGGACTTGTTGTTGGCCTTCTCCTGCTGTCAGTGTTCCAACACCATAGCTCCAGAGCATGAATCCACCTTCATCATAGGATGCATGCTGCAGATTGATTGTGAAATTGTATGATGATCCCACATCGTAAGAACGTGGTATTCCTGAAATTGAAACAACGACTTCTGTGGATGGCTGACCGTTTACAGGACCGCCGATTCCGTGGCAGGTACAACCACCTTCGATGGTTAGATCACCTTGGCTATTTTCCCAAGGTGGACCATTAGGATTTGCTAAGACCGGAGCGATAAGGCAGACTGCCAATAGAAGAATTAGTAGAGTACGTGAACGCATGAGCCTTCCTCCAATGTTACTGCCATCCCTAAGAGACCTTTCAACGTTCCTTATCCACCAGTAAATTAGATTTCTTTTATGGCGTTATTCAAACCAGTCATCATAGCCTTTCCATCACCAAACAGCATCATGGTTTTGTCCATGTAGAAAAGGTCATTGTCAACGCCTGCATATCCCACTGAGAGTGAACGCTTGATAATCACAACAGTGCGTGCAGCATCAGCATCGATAATAGGCATACCAGCGAGTGGTCCCTCGCCGCTTCGAGCAGCAGGGTTCGTTGTATCGTTTGCTCCGATAACAATTGCAACGTCGCATTCTGGGAATTCAGAGTTAATTTCATCCATTTCTATGAGTTGTTCATATGGAACGTTTGCTTCGGCTAATAGCACATTCATGTGTCCAGGCATACGCCCTGCTACAGGATGAATAGCATACTTGACTTCTGTATCGAATTTCTCTGAAATCAAATCTGCAAATTCCTTAACTTGGTGTTGGCATTGTGAAACTGCCATTCCATATCCAGGCACGATGATGACTTTCTGTGCGCCATCGATCATCATTGCAACTTCATCAGCATCAGAACCTACCTTTGTTCGGGTCAAAGATTCCTTCTCACCTGAGCCACCAAAGGACTTGAATAAGACGTCAGGAAGTGTACGATTCATTGCCTTACACATAATGAATGTTAGAATTAATCCTGAGGCACCAACAAGGGAACCAGCAATAATGAGTGCTGAGTTTCCAATAATGAATCCAGTGAATGCAGCCGCAATACCAGACAACGAGTTGAGGAGTGATACCACAACTGGCATGTCTGCTCCACCAATCGGCAGAACCAAGACGAGACCGAGCAAGCATGAGATGCCAATGATACTCCACAGGTATGTGGTGTTTGTCGGGTCATCTATGCTTAGGTAAATGAGAACGGCCACAGCAATAACGAGCATGACCTTGACTGGATTGAGCCACGGAGGACCCCATGTAGGTGTCTTGATCCACTTGCCAAAGACGCTAACTCCGCCTTTGAGTTTGTACATTGCGAGCAGAGAACCGGTGAGTGTCATCCAACCGACGAGTGCGGATAGACCTGCTGCGACCATTGTCACAGTGAGTTCGAGACCTTCTGGTACAGTCCCTCCATCGATGTACTTCTGAATTTCAGAAAGAGCAACAAGTGCAGAAGCTGCACCGCCAAACCCATTGAAGAGAGCGACAAGTTCTGGCATACCTGTCATTTGAACACGTACAGCCATCACATAGCCAATGAGCGAACCAAGGGCAATTCCTGCACCGATCAATACCCATTCTGCATCTCCTGCGAGTTGCATACTGAGGATTGTTGTGAGTACTGCTACAAGCATACCAAGTGCACCGAGTTGATTACCAAATGGTGCCGTTCTTGGATGGCCGAGTTTTTTCAATCCAAAAATAAAGAGAGCTGCGGAAAGCAAATATCCGAGTGAAACCCAATCTTCCATTTCAAGCACCTCTTCTCTTCTTTCCAGCAATCATATTCAACATACGATTCGTAACCATGAATCCACCAACAACGTTGATCATTGCTAAAACTACTGCAACAAATGCTAGTATTCCTGATATTGCTGTATCTCCAGATTCATAAGCAACATTAGCGCCAATGAGTGCTCCAATGATGGAAATTCCAGAAATTGCGTTTGCACCACTCATGAGTGGAGTGTGAAGTGTTGCTGGGACCTTTGTAATCAATTCAAATCCAAGGAAAATCGCAAGTACAAACAATGTTATGTTTCCAATCAAAAAATCTGGTGTCATTCGAGCGCACCTCCAAGGCGAGTTTGTTTTGGATGTAAGGCTCCATCTTTGCAGATAAGGACTCCACCCATCCCATTGACGTAGAAGTCGCTTCCTTCTGGAGCGCCAACGAGAATATCATCTTCTTCTGAGATCTTTACTTCACCTTCATCTACCAATGAAGTGATGAAGGAGGTAAGGTTGTTTGAGTATAGCATACTTGCAGTGGTTGCAATTGTTCCTGGGAGGTTTGATGTTCCAACAATAATAACACCATTATCTGTTGTGATAACTTCGCCTGCTACGGTATCTTCACAATTTCCACCTACGTCTGCATTCATGTCGACAACGACTGCTCCAGACTTGAAATTCTGAACAGCCGAAGAAGGTACTGTAATCGGCGCAGGACGGCCAAAGATACGAGCAGTCGTAACGATGATATCTGCATCAGCAGCAACCCCGCAGACTGTATCGTTTACCTTTTGAATAAATTCAGGGGTAAGAGGTTTAGCATAACCAGCCTCATCTTCAAAGTCGTCCATTCCATCGACTTCGATGAAACGTCCACCAACAGATTCGATTTGTTCTGCTGCAGACTTACGAACATCTGAGGCATAGACGACTGCTCCGAGTCGTTTTGCTGTTGCAATTGCTTGAAGTCCTGCAACACCTGAACCCATTATGACCACCTTTGCAGGTCGAACTGTTCCTGCAGAAGTTGTCATCATTGGAATTCCCTTAGGAACCTGAGATGCTCCGAGGAGTACTGCTTTGTATCCTGCAAGATTGTCTTGGCTTGAGTTAACGTCCATCGATTGAGCACGACTTAGACGTCGTGGAATCATATCCATGGAGAGTAACGTGATGTTTGCATTAATGCAATCTTTGACATGTTGTGGGTTTCGGAATGGATCAGAAACACAAGCCAAAGTCGTTCCTTCTGCAAGCCCGTCGACTCCAGGGAATCGGATAGTAATGAGGTTAGCACATGCAAGAGCATCTTCACGTGATCCTAGGGTTGCCCCAGCCGCTGTGTAGGCTTCATCAGAGTAATTAGCACTCTCTCCGGCACCAGTTTCAACGACCACTTCAAATCCAGCTTTGATCAGTTTCTTCATGCTGGTTGGAACGATAGCAACTCGTGTTTCATCAGCGGGTTCTTTGAGTACTCCCAACTTCATAATTACACCTATGTTTCGCCCACACAGAGGGGGTTCTTCAATGCCACCCTCCATCTCAATGGAGAATTTGTTTGGGAACAACCATCTGAATTAAAGAGCGTCTCGTTCAGAGAACAGATTGAGGAGAAAATTATGTCCCGTGGAAGCCGTAAAATTGCAGTAATTGGAGCAGGAAATGTAGGTGCAACTTGTGCCTTTGTTCTATCAAATATGAAAATAGCCGACATTGTTCTTCTTGATATCTATGAAGGATTTGCAAAGGGAAAAGCATTGGACATGAGCCAGAACGCTAACGTCCTAAATTACAATGGAACAATTACTGGTACTTCATCATACGAAGATATTGCTGATTCAGATGTTGTTGTCGTAACTAGCGGATTCCCTAGACAACCTGGGATGACCCGAGAAGATCTCATCGGAAAGAATGCTGAAATCATCGCTCAAGTAGGTGCAGGTATTCGTGATCATGCACCCGATGCCGTAGTTATCGTTGTCACAAATCCACTTGACCTCATGACGTATCATATGCAGAAAGTCACAGGATTCCCATCGAATCGGGTTATTGGGCAAGCAGGAGTTCTTGATAGCGCTCGTATGGCTCATTTCATTGCCTTGGAATTGGGATGTGCAGAAGAAGACGTCAGCCCAATGGTTCTTGGCGGTCACGGGGATACAATGGTTCCTCTACCACGATACACAACAGTTGGTGGAATACCAATTACACAATTGATGAGTCAAGACCGTATTGATGCCATTTCTGCACGCACTGCTAGTGGTGGTGGAGAAATTGTCAAGTTACTCGAGCGTGGTTCTGCTTTCTACGCACCAGGTTCTGCGGCTGCTATCATGGCTGAATCAGTTCTCAACAACCGCCGACGACTACTACCTGCATCGTGCCACCTAACTGGTCAGTATGGACTCGATGAAGTCTACATTGGTGTCCCTTGTTTGCTCGGATCTAATGGAGTTGAACAAATCTTTGAACTCGATCTATCAGAAGAAGAACTTGCTTCTCTACAAGAATCTGGAAATTTCTACAAGAATCAACTCAAAGATGTTCTTGGGTATTAAGTCGCTCATCCTCAGTTAGTGCATTGGCTACACTGAATGTAATCAATTCCTTCGAATGGCAAGAGAATGTGTTTTTCCAGTGGTCGTTGCGTCTTCTGGCTTTCCTTCAACAAGGATTAGTGATTTCCCAGTATTGTTTCGACTACGCATCCGAGTTAGTATCTCTTGTCCTACATAGCATCCTTTTGATTCATGAACAAGATGATCTAATCCACAATTGAAAGGGTGATTTGATGTTGTGATTTCGTATCCTTGATGTGGAAGAATGTTTTGAATTCGGTGTTCATTAAACTCCGCCTCGTCGATTGTTGATTCCATTGGAATGGATTTTGGTACAACTAGAATCCAACCTCTAAACGTTTCAACGTTCGTGACGTTCTTGGTATCAGGGTATCGATCTAATGAAATAAACACATTGTTGAAATCCGAAATGTCTCTAAGCAGAACATCTTGTTGAAGAATTCGTGAATTAAGGTGCTCTAAAAGATCTTGCTTGAAAGAATTATGACCGACTATAGCCACATTATCTCCAACACAAATAACCTCGACCATATCGATAATCTTTGCATTTGCTTTTGTAAAAACAGTCGTGCATGTCCCTTCAACTTTGTTGGTAGAAAGTCCATCTATGAACTGTAAACTATCTTTTCCTGAAAGGAGCAAGACGTAGGAATCGAGTTGAAACACTCTCATGAGGGTTCCTCAGGCAAAGGATTCACCGCAACCACAAGAACTGGATGCGTTTGGGTTATTGATCTTGAATCCGCCACCCATTAATCGGTCGACATAATCAACTTCGATTCCATCAAGAAGATGAGATGATGCATTAGGAACGAGAACTCGGAAACCAGAAATTTCAATTTCTTGACAGTCAATGTCCGTTGTTTCAACAATTTGCAAATCATACATGTATCCAGAGCATCCACCTGACAAAACACCAACAAGAAGGGCATGACTTCGGTCATCTCCAAAGGCTTCAGTAAGCATGTCAATTGCTTTTTCAGTGATGGTTAGATTAACATCAACAACTTCTGGTTTGATGACTTCAATAGCAGGGGCGGTATCGCATGTTCCACAGTCCATGGTAAGCCCACGCACAGGTGGAATATGAATCTGACTTCCAAATCAGCTTCGAGAGAGTTTCTTCTTTCTCTCTTTTTCAAGGATAGTACAGCGACGAATTTGCTCTTTGGCGCGGCTTGATTCTTCAGGTGATAAACCACGAGGCATAGATTGTTCATAGCATTTGATTGCATCTGGGAATCGTTCCATTTCTGCATAAGCAGTACCCATGTTGTAGAGTGTTTGTCCTCGAACATTCGATGGATCGATCATCATAGCCTTGTGGTAGGATTCAACGCATGCAGGATATTCTTCCATGAAGTAAAATGCATTTCCTCTACCGTTTAATATGCGAATAACCATTTCGTTGTCATTTGCAAATGATGGCAATGCACGATCGAAACTTGAGAGTGCTTCTCGAAACTTTCCGTCTTCAATCAACTGAACACCTTGATTGTACCATGAAATGTCTTGGTTTGATACGGAACTAGAACCAACACTCATTAGACTTGATGATGCAATTATTGCTGTAGCATCAAGTGCAGCTTTTGCCAAATCCACTTCTACGGTTTGCTCTACTCTGGTTTCCTGGGCTCTTGGCTGAACAGGTGTGAGGAGCAAATCATTCGCTACTGATTTTTCCTCTTCTGTAGCGCTGGGTTGCATAAGCGGTGCAACATGCTGTTGTTGCACCGGTTCTAGAGGGACTTGAGCAAACTGTTCAGGTTCTACTGGTTGTACAGGTTCTACTGGTGTTGGCGCAGTTTCCATCATGGGTGCTTGGTGTCCTGATTCTAATTCGTTAGCTTTAGCATGGCATCGTTGTGCAGTATCTAAATCTCCAGCCGCTTCTAATGAACGAGCAAGGCCCTTCCAAAGACCTGAATTTTGCTTATCCGTTTGTATAAGCTCTTTCCAGATTTTCACTGCTTCAATATTATCACCCTTCAACGTCATTGCTCGGGCTCTTTGCACCGATGGTCCTGGGGCTAACAGATCTAGCGCATATTGTGCCAATTGAGGTGCTTCGGGCATTGTTGGTGGAATACCTGTGATGTTCTCTAAAACATCCACTTCTTGTTCAGCACAGGACAGTAGGTGTTCAATGATTTCGTTACGTAATGCTTCATCATCTTGAACCTCTAAAAAGGTCATTCCGTGAGAGAGGACACCTCCTATGTTTCCAGATTCCTTTGCAAAATCTACAAGTTTCAAGCGGGCTTTTAGATGTCGACTATCGAGTTCAATTGTATTTTCAAACGCTTGGATGGCTTTGCCAGATTGATCATTTCGCGCATATAAGGTCCCAAGATTGTACCATCCACTTGCAACGGATTCATCCAGTCGGGTTGCATGTTCCAATGCAGCAATTGCATGAGAGTCTAATTCCATTCGGGCCATTGCTCCACCCGCTATTCTCCATGCTCCTGCATGATTAGCACCAATGGTTTTGAGATGTGGCTTAAGCAGGGCTAATGCTTTCTTAGGCTCACCTTGTCGTATCATTTCTGTAGCTTCAGCCGTGAGTTTTTCGAGATCTATTTCTTCAACGATTGGAGCGTTTTCTATCTCCGTTTCGATTGCTTCTTGAATCTCAGTTTCAATTTGTTGAGTTGCAGCGACCACCTCTGCTGCACTTTGGAGTTCTTCTTTGTCCAGATGACCGTCTCCATCGATGTCGTGATAAACTGCTTCTGCTAAGATTGCTTCGGAGTCTGTGACGCCTGAGTCAGCCATAACATTGACAAGTGTGGATTCATGATGTGTTGCTTTGGTCACAGTGGATTCAATTGCCTCTGGTACTTCTTCCACAGATGCATTTTTTGAACGAGTTAGCACATCTGTAAGACTTGGGTGGCCCGGGAAAAATTCAAGTCCTCTTCGAGCCATAGCAGCTGCTCCAACTTCATCGCCAATTCTGTCGAGAAGTATTGCTAGGTTTGCGGTTGCAGGCGCATGATCTGGATTGAGATCAAGGCAAATCTGGAACGCTTGTCTTGCTCCACGAGCATCTTGTTGAGCTTCGAGGAGTACGCCGCGGTTGAACCAAGCCATGTCACAAGATGGGTCAAGAGCGATTGCTTTGTTGAATGCAACCAAAGCATCCTGAGGATTATTTGATCTTGTGTGTGCTTCTCCTTCTTCGAGAAGTACATTGACTTGATCTTCGACAGATTCAGTTTCGGATACGGCTTCTGAAAATTCCTTCGCCGGCGGTTCTGATGTCGAAGTTTCGGTCTCTGCATCTTCCTGGACAGTTGGTTGTTCAGGGGTATTTTCCTCGTCTGCAAGGCCTGCTGAGCGCATGGCATCGGCCATATCATTCATCAATGAGTCTGACATTTCTTTGTCCGCTTCACCATCACTCATGAACTGCACCTAACCTTTGGCATGACTGTTATGGCATAAGCATTGTTCCTTATTGGTTATATGATAATGCATGGTTTCTTCTATCACTTCCCCTTGGCATCGGCATGGCAGAAACACCACTACGTATTATGGGACTTTCAGGTTCTTACGGCAAATCCTCTAAGAATGGAATGCTTGTTGATTTAGCTTTGAGAAAAGCCGAGGCTTTGGGTGCAGAAATTATTTTTTGGGATCTGACTGAACAACCACTTCCTCTTGTGGGTGCTGAAGGCAGTTGGAGCGATCCAATGACCAAGAAATTCCAAGAAGAAGCATCAAAGTGCGATGGATTCCTAGTATCCTCTCCTGAATATCACGGTACAATGTCCGGTGTTATGAAAAACACATTTGATTGGGTTTATGAGAAGCATGTTGGCGGCAAAGTATTCGGTCTAATGTCGACACTTGGTGGCATGGAAAATTCAAACACACTCAACCACATGAGAATCATGGTTCGATGGTTGCATGGTATTGCTGTAACTCAACAACTTGCAATTGGGCACGTTAAAGATGCATTTGATGATGAGGGCAATTTGGTTGATGAAGATTCAGATCGTCGCTTACAAACTCTTGTTGAATCGGTTTTGAATACCGCTGAAATGTATCGTAATTCTCAGTGATTCTATGCAATCGAGCAAACCTTTTTTTGAAGACGAATTCGGGGGGAGTTATCTTCTTCTTGAACCTGGTTCCTTCATTTTAGGCGATCAAAATGGTTCAGGACATCCGAACGAACAACCATGCGTTGAAGTGACTCTTTCTGAACCCATTTTCTTAGGAGCCCGCCCTGTAACTCAAGTACAATGGTCGAGTCGAATGGGTACAAATCCATCAAAATTTCAAGAAGGTTGGAGTGCAGGTTTACGGCCAATTGAAAGCATTACGTTTGAAGAAGTACTGCAATTCCTAGATATTTTAAATTCAGAACCATCGTCATATCTTGGATTGAATGGAACATGGCGGTTGCCTACAGAAGCTGAATGGGAGTACGCTGCTAAAGCAGGTACGACTACACGTTGGTCGTTTGGAAATATGGATTCAGAACTTGATGCTCACGGATGGCATGCAGGTAATAGCGGTGCTACAACTAGGGAAGTCGGTTCTAAGAAAGCCAATCAATGGGGATTTTTCGATATGCATGGGATGGTCCATGAGATGACTTCAGATCATTGGAATAAAGATCATTCAGAACACCATCGTAGTCAAATACCGCGAACAGATTCAACTCCAGACTATAGAGTTGCTAAGGGAGGTTCATGGTTTACTGAAAGTGATTCTTCACGTTCATCCTCTCGAAGAAAGTTCAATATTCATCAGGGAAGAGATGGAATCGGTATTCGTCTTGTATGGGAACCAACGGAGATGAACTCATGAAATTTTACCACAACCCTCGATGCTCAAAAAGTCGACAGTGTTTGGCATACATGCCAGAAGGTGCCGATATCGTACTCTATTTGAAAGAAGAATTGCCTGCTTCAGTGTATCTCTCAATATTACAGCGATACGAGGGTGATGTATCCGATCTCTTAAGGCTCCAAGAAAGTCCTGCCAAAGGTATTGATTTAATTTCGTATAGTATGGATGAGTTAGCAGATTTCCTTTGCCAAAATCCGATTGTCCTCCAACGTCCTATTTACGATGACGGAGTTACTATTCTTATTGGAAGGCCTGTGGAAAATATATCAAAGATATTTGATAATTAGTCCCCTGCTCGTTCTTCAACATCAACTTCGAATGACACGTTTTCGAGGTGTTGGTTCGGAGGCACATGACCTGGTTTTGTATTCCAATTAACTGAAGATGAGTCCTTGACTAATCTCAATACATTCAGATTGATGAACACTTGCAAACCTGCTTGTGTTCTGTGAACAACAGGAGAGACTTCCTCGTGATATGTTTGGCTCATATGCCTGCAAATTTCTTCAAAGGTTTTGGAGCCATTACACAACTCCCACAAAACGCTGTTTTTATCCAGGAGTGGCCTTCGTAATTCCTTTGGAGCACGGAAGAGTTTGGCCGCAATTTTTTCAATTCTGCCAAACTTCTTTTCGAATCGTAGCACAATAGTTTTTCCAGTAACTCCATCGATATCAGGATGTGATTTTGCATCACCTGTACGGCCCCACCAAACAGGAAGTCGAGTAGGGTACATGTTTGCCCAAGGATGTTGATCAATTGTTGAGAGTTCCATTCAATCACCTCAAAAATCAGTCCAAGTCCATATGACAAGTGTTAGCATAGAAATAACACCAAGCATTGCAGAGAGTTTGGTTGCCTGTACGCGTTGTGTGAAATTACGTAAGTACCAAGTTAGTACTCCAAAGATAGCAACGAATGCCCATAGGATGTACCATAGCGGGCCCTCTCCGTCCATGTATTGCTCATCGGCAGGTAGGTCATGGCTGTTTCCCCATTCGGTCGAGGTATTGTTGGCCATAATGATGCCATTGTTCCATTGACCAACCATCTGGTAATCCGGATTCTGGAATTGCTGGTGAAGATTGTTCGTGTTCTATGACTGGTTGCTGAAGTGCCGTATCGATTTTACTTGCCGGAGGCCCACTTGCGATTGGAGGTCCTTGGATTTCGTTCGCTTCATCATCTTCGAATGGAATGGATTTTCTTCGAATTATAAGAGCGATTAACATGACCATGACTATTGCGATACCACCCGTAATTAATGTAGGAGCATTCATTTGAATATTCATAAATCCTTCATTTTCGTCTGGAACTGTGTACGTGATTATTTGTTCAGACGATGAAGAGATTGTTTGATCTATCGATGCCATTGACACAATTAATTTCCCTTCAAGTACACCTCCTAGGCGATGAATTGTACAACTAAACTGCTTTTCGGCCATCTCTCCGCGAGAATATTGGAGACTTACATTCAACGATTCAGACATTTGAAACAGATTACCATTGCAAATTACTTGCCAAGAGTCGGGATGGCTTATTGAAACATGAATCTGTTCAGTCTTGGTTGATTCGCTTGTTAGATTTATCCAAAATTCAGCACCTGTTGATTCAGATTCTATAGGGGTTGTTGGTAATTTTGAAACTTCGAAATCTACTTTCCTTTGCTCATCGACGTGGATGAGGTTTTGATGCTCAATTTTTACTACATTACCTTGTTCATCGAGGCCACCCTCGACATATGTCGTAACTACAATTCTTGTGTTCAAAGGCACATCAGGTCCAATAATAAGATCAATAATCACAAGTTTTGTATCGCCTGCACTCATTGGAAATGTAAGCGGGGTGTTTGGAACTGTTGTAGGACCGCCGACTCCAGCTGTAAGGAAGGCAACAACATCGCTTGTGGGTGGAGAAGTAGAAACTTCAAAGCCAACTTCCATATCTGACTCTAATGCATTCCCTATGTTCATGATTGTTCCATTCAATGAAATCGACGAATCTATCATAGCATGGATGTCTTTGCTTGTGGTGTTGTATGATGGATAACGTACGCTTCCTGTCATCATCATGTGTGTGATTACATTGTCTGATGTATCAACATCTACACCATCCGGGGTAACTTCAACATCGATTTCGTGTAATTCACCTGCGGATTCGCTCATCGGTATAGAAATTAGAATCTCTACGAATGCTGTATTTTCACCAAGATAGGATACGGATAAAGGGATTGAATTGCTTTCTAAAACAAGACCTTCCTGCCGTAACATGAAATCCCAACTTGATGGTATGTTCGGGAGGCTAAGTTCTGCTTCGCTTGGTCCGTTTCCATTATTGGTGATTTCAACTTGAATCGAACTCATCGCACCAGGCCGTAGCCATTGTTCAGCATCAATCAAAGAAATGCTCAAATCATGAACTGTATCGATAAGAACTCGATCATATTGAACGCCAGTGAAAGAAGTCGAACTACGTGTCGAAGTAACAATTGGTTTGAATCCCGGAGCCGCATCATCAGCTTGTCCATTACTCGGTGCAGTTATGGCAATGTAAAATGACGCAGACATGCCTGGATTAATTGCAATTGCTGGTCGAATCTCTGGTTCAATAACCCATCCTATTTTCGGATTTGATTCGACAGATAGTTCGAAGATGTCCTGCCTCGAAGCCTGATTTGTAATTGTATATGGGACGTGTATTGTCTGTCCAGCAGAGATGAACCTGTATGCCTCTTCATCACCATCGAAGTCTATTTCAGCTTGCGAGATCATAGATGCTTGTACTGTTATGGATTCTGTAATGGTTCGACTCGTATCATTTTGAGCAGTAAGTGTGAGCCAAAAATCTCCAGTCGTATCGGGTGCTGCATCGCTTGGGACCGTCATTAAGAATCGTACATTAACAGGTTGGTTAGGCACAAGACGAACTGATGATATTTGATCAAATGACAAGGAAACACTCCAGCCATTGGCCAAATTTTTAGATTCTGTATACAGATCAAATACATCTGTTGCTTGTCCGATATTGCTCACTTCGACATCGAAAACACATGATGAACCAGGGGCACATTTAGGTTTAACATCGGGTTGATGTATGAATGGCATTCGATCTGCTAATACTTGGAATTGCATCGCTTCTGTGACATAAACAGAAGGTTGCTGCATGCTTGTTCCAACGAATGTCATTTGAGTAAATCCAGTCGTAGCATTAGCATCTGGTTGGATTTTGACATCGATTTGTTTCGTTTCACCAGGGAGAAGGCGTATACCTGTTGATGGATTAACACCTGCGCCTGATGGATATGAATATGCAACATTCCATTCTTGAGGAAGGTTCAGAATTGACGGTGATATCGAATCTGAGATGTTACCTGTATTTTCTAGATTCATGGTAATTTTACCCCATGATCCGGGGACTGCTCCGATTGTTGATACTCCAGTGGCTTGGAAATCGTATTCTTCATTTCGAGCTGATTGATCATATATGAAGACAATATCATCAATCCAATAACCGTTACTTGTACCAGAACTATCGCTTGTAAACGTGAATTTGAATTGAGAATTCGAATGGAGATGTTGAGACGGAATGACGGGGATAATTGGGGTCGAATGTCCCATATTTACGTTCGAAATTGTTCTCCATTCACCTAAATTTGCGTCGACTGTCCCCGAAATTTTTACTAACTCATCCCAAGCCCCATTTTGATTTTTAGCATATAATTTCAATTCATCATTGACGGCAGCACTTCCAGTGTAGAAGAATGAAATTCCGTTGGTCATGAGTGGGTTGTAGACAACATCGCTAAAATCAAAAACAGGTGTTGTTAAGGAAGATTGCATATTGTTATTGTACGAACCAGTACTGCCTTGTCCTATGTGGCAAGAACTGCCCATACTTAGAGCAGCATCAGAATTCAGTCCCCATAACGGCCCAGTATTCCAACCAACCAGAGATGTGCATGTAGAATATGAATACGCAACAGTATAGTGTCTTGAAAGAATATCATTTCCAGAATTATCATCAATTGCACCGTGACTTGAAGTTAAACGTAATGTATGATTTCCAGAATAGTTGACGTATACATTGTAAAAAGTGGCAGTACCCTGTCCACTGCTGGTTAGACCATTCATTGTGATCGTCCTGTTGGCCAGTTCAAATTGTTCATATTCGTTATGAAGAATAAGTAAATGAAGTGTAATTATTCCCGAAGTAGAAGTACCATCATTTCGAACAGTTACTTCAATATCCATTGGTGTTGAATTGACTGTATCGGTCACATACAAGTCAGCTGGTCGGTTGAAATTAGGTATCGGATGGTTTGATGAAAACATCTTGAATTGATTTTCATCGGCTAAATTTGAATATGTAATCGAAACATCAACTGGAGTGATGTCAATGCCGGAACTCTTTGATGTAAACGAACGTTCATCCTGATTAAGAATAGAGGGGTCTGTTATTGAATGAACAATCAGGAAAACGAGAACAATTGTCGCAGACAGTCCTCGCCCCATATCCTAGGTATTTACCCTCGACGTATTTGATTTATTCGTCAACAGATTCTGATTGAGCTAATTGCAATTTTTCCTCACGCTTTTTATCCTTGGCACGTGCTGCAAAATACACGGTAAAAGATGGAATGAGTACCATTGAAAAGCACCCGACAACTGCTGCAAGTGCCCACAAGAATTCTGTAGCAGCATCAATTGAATAGACTTCTATCGAAGAGAATTCCTCGTTCACGGTCTGGATTGTGATTATCGGTTGAATTGATTTGTTTCCTGGTTCAAGAATTTGAATGAGAAGTTGGGTGGAACCGTGGAGATATTCAATTTCATCCCTTGCTTCGTTTTCAGCTTCTTGTATATCGTCGGCGTATACAGTTCCGTTTGATCGTCTGGCTGGATCTGTTGAGGTAAGGGAGCGTAACTCAATACTGGAATCGTCTGCCTCTACTTCGATGGTATCACTGAACTGGCAGTGTTCAGAGCATCTAAAATCAACTTTTTCCCCGTCCACGGTTACCTTCGCGTCTTCTACACCAAGGAATTGATGGCTGTAGAGTTTAGCGGTATTGGACAATTTGATGACGGCTCCAGTTGCTAAATCTTCTACTGACATGTTTACCCATGTGAGGTTTTGAGCATCTATTTCAACAACTGTTGTCCAATAAGTTTCGTTATTTATGACCTGTTTATCCAAATCGAGATCATTGTATTCAGTATTCGTTGGTTCAGTTTCATAAATGTAGTAACTTGGCGATACGGTGGCACCATATACTGCATATGATAGCAGGAAAATAAGGGTCAATGAGAGTCCAATCAGCGTCCTTAGCAGATTGGGATTCTGGGCTAGTGCCTTCTTCATTATCCATCCCAAACATGCCTGATTCATGAAGACTTGCACTCGTCCAAAGGACAATACGCTCATCGATTTAGACATCAATTCGCCCGTTTTATTCAAATAGGGGAGACAAGTCGGAAGGTTGCTTGGTGTAGACATGACGACGCTTTATGATGTTCCTGCAAACTTTCTGATTCCAGCTGTTGCTGAACAATTGAAGAGCAATGCCTCGATTACAATGCCTGAATGGGCTCACGTTGTGAAAACTGGCTCCTCTCGAGAACGTCCTCCTAGCCAAACCGACTGGTGGCACATCCGCGGAGCAGCAATGTTGCGTAAAATTGCACGTCAAGGTCCAATAGGAGTAACTCTTCTTTCTCAAGAATATGGCGGCCGTAAGAATAACGGTTCAAAGCCAAATACACCTGGTGTCGGATCACGCAAGGTAATTCGTGCAATCCTACAACAACTCGAAGATGCTGGGCTCGTAGTAACTCAAGTATCTCGTGTTGTAGAACACGAGAACCGTGAGCCGACTCAACTTTACTCTGGACGTATCATTACTCCAGCAGGGCACAAACTTCTGAATGAAGTTGCTCATGCTGTTCGACCAGAAGTTGAAGCAGCATACCCAGGACTCGATAAGTACTGATTGGAAGTGAGTGGGTGGTTTCAATGGTCGATAACACGTCTTCAGAACTTGAAGCGTTCCGACTACGACGTCAACAGGAACTCCAACAACAACTTGCACAACAAGCTCAACAACAGGCAGATGCAGAAGTTGAGTCTCAAGCAAAAGCAGTTGAAAGCAATGCACTCGATTCCGCAATGCGTACAATCCTTTCTCCAGAGGCTCGAGGCCGTTTGACGAATGTCTCACTCGTCGACCCATCTCGGGCTGAGTTGCTCAAGAAGCAACTCGTTAATCTCCATCAAGAATCAAAAATCTCTATTCCTGTTTCAGATGAACAGTTGAAGAGAATCCTAGCCAACCTATCCAAGAGCCGCCGTAGTGCGTCTATCCGTCGAATCTAAAGAAGGGTGCTCGAACATGTCAAAAAATAAACCAGCAGCAAAGAAAATACGCCTCATGAAGGCAGGGAAGCAAAACCGACGTGTACCCGTATGGGTCATGCTCAAGACCAACCGCAGCACAGTGTCGCATCCAAAGCGACACCACTGGCGCCGCAGCAAACTACAACGATGAGGTGATATGATGGCAAGAGCAGCAACATCCGAACTAATTGTACCACTTAGAAATGCATGGAACATTACACGCTACAAGCGTGCACCTCGTGCAATTCAAATCATCAGAGACCAAGTTATTCGTCATCTGAAAGTCACTCCTGAAGAAGAGATTTATATCGATCCTGAAGTAAATGAAAAAATCTGGGAACGTGGAATTGAAAACCCACCGCGTAAGATCAAACTGACAGTTATTCGTCACGATGAACCTGACATCCCTATCGAAGTCAAACTCTATGTGGAGGCCTAAAGATGGGAAATATTCGACCAAGTTTTATCAAAATCAGAGCAATTCGACTTGTTGAAGAACACGGTGAGAAGTTCACTGACGATTTCGACCACAACAAATTGATGGTTGGCCAACTCACTGACGTTAGCACAAAGAAACTGCGAAATTGGATTGCAGGTTACGTTACACGTTACCGCCAACGTCGTACTGATTGAGAGGAGTCGGTTCTTTGCCCATTTGGGTTGATTGGAATCGCACCCCAGTATCCGTTCATGGTGACGATGCTGAGCAACTTGAATTATTGATTCTGCATTTGCGTAATCAATACAATGTTCGACGACGCTCCCTTGTTATGCCCGATCGTGAATCTGGTGGTTCCTTGTTTTTCATTTATCAAGCATGCAATCCTATGTGGATTGCAGAATTTCTGAATATATCGGAGGGTGATTGATGGGCGACCGTAGTGATTTACCTTTACCCTCTTCTCCATATGATCTTGTTATCGTTCTTGTTGGCGTACAGCATCCAGGTAACTTAGGTGCCGTTTGCCGATCGCTTCTCAATCATGGCTATGACCGATTAAGGCTGGTTAATCCACAATGCAGTCCTGATGACGTCGAGGCGAGAAACCGTGCGAAACATGCAGGAAGAATTCTCGATAATTGTGAAGTATTTTCATCATTCAACGAAGCAATGGCAGACTGTTCAGTTGTAGTAGGTACTTCGGGAAAAAGAGAAGTCGGTTCCAAGACACAAATGCGTCATTTTGTCTATCCATGGGAGTTTTCAGAAAGAATTTCATCCCAAACCGAATCAGTAGCTCTTGTATTTGGTGAAGAAGGTAAAGGGCTTGATGAAGAGGATTTGTTGAACTGCGATTATCTGGTAACTCTGCCAACGTGGGAAGGATACCCAATTACAAACTTAAGTCACGCTGTTCATACATTGACCTATGAACTACATCGTAACAGAGTCATTTTAAATCAAGGTAAAGATGATGCATTGCCATCAATTGTTCCACTTGAACGTGGGATTTCTGCAGAACAAAGAGTCGTACTGCGAAAAGCGATTATGGATATCTCAAAGAATTTGCCAGGTGGAGACGAGCGAAAAAAATCGTTTGCCCATTCAATGATTCGTTCTTTACAACGATCAGGATTACTGAGAGATGAAGCTAATCGAATGATTGGAGGACTCGTGGATTCTGCAACAGCACTAGCTTTTGCTTCGGGAAATGACGAATGGCGTGCATCAAGAAGACGGAAAGTAATCCGTGAAGAAGAGTAACTACGGCATCCACGTTGCCCAACTTTTTGGAGTCTCACGGACATGCATTGCAACGAGTCTCAAAGATGTCCCGTATGAATTTTTGATATGTGGTTCAACTTGGTCAAATGCCCATTTCGCAAGATTTTCTGCTGTTGGGATAAATGGTACAACAAAGGTACGATGCTCGGAATTAAGATGGGAAAGTGCAGTTCTTCCTTCTTCATCACCTGAGTAGACTACGAATGCATGATCGACAACATCGTGAATGTGCTCCATTAGTATGTGGCTTACATCTGAAAAGTCCATGACCATTCCTTCTTCACTCACACCAGGTGTGTCGACAATGTCCCCTTCAATTTCAGCCTCAAATCTGTATCGATGACCGTGGAAATGTCTGCACTTACTCTTGTGATTAGGGACTCTATGGCCCGTATCGGTTTCTACATATCTTCGTATTCTTGTAGTCATTCTTTCACCTCAAATTCCATTGCAGCACTGTTGATGCAATACCGTTCTCCGCCATGTTTTCTTGGCCCGTCGTTGAACACATGCCCCAAATGGGCATCACATGTACCGCAACGAACTTCGGTTCGAACCATACCATGGGTTACATCAACGATGCGAGAAATACAGGCCTCTGAATCTTCAGAATGAAATGCAGGCCATCCACATCCTGAATCAAATTTCATTTGATCAGAAAACAAGAGTGTTTTACAAACGATACAGGTATAATCACCTTTTCTATTTTCATTATTCAAAAGACCAGTAAACGGACGCTCAGTCCCATTTTGTTGCGTTACATAGAACGAAATATCTGGTAAAGAGGCTATGGCTTCTTTCCAATTATTGGTCATCTGACTCACCTTTGAATTCCTTTTCAATCTCTAAAGCATTTGAAAGAATGTTTTCCCAGGGTAGAACATAGGAGATTGGATCTCTTCTACCAATCGCATGGAATGCCAAAATTCGTTCAATATCTGAACCACTTGTACCAGAACTCCTTCCCGAATCATCAGGATTATACGAGGTAATCGTGTTCTGAAGGACTGTATCAAAATCTAATCCAAGATTCTTAGTTGAATCAAGAGCATCAAGCAATATGGATTCTTTATTACCGTGTAAGAATGGCAAATCAAATTCAACAAGTTCATGATCCCAATTTCCGATTTTGAATGCCTCATGGAGCGATTCATAGAATTCTGGCCTGCAATCGGGATAGATTGCGTGATCTCCACTATGAACTCCGAGTGCTAGAACCACTTTCTTTCCAGATTGTTTGGCTTTTGATAACGCAAATCCGTAAAGAATGGATGCAAATATAGCATTGCGATTTGGAACGACTGTCAGTTTCATCTGGTCTTCTTCATAATGCCCTGTTGGAATTTCTTGATCATCAGAGGTGAGGGCAGAATCAAAGAGTTTCATAGCTGGAGAAAGATCAACGATGTGATGGCGAATATCATGTCCATTTGATTGACATAGATTGACTGTTGCTATTGCCTTTTCAACTTCTATTGAGTGTTTTTGCCCGTATTTGTAGGAGATGCAAGTGGCTCGATATCCGCATGCGAGATAATGCATCAAAAGGCATGTTGAATCCATGCCTCCACTTAGCGCTAACACAACCTGTTTCATAGTATACCCATCCATTTATGCGTTTGAAGTGAAAGTCTCCATTCGGGATTTTGCTTAACAATTTCTTCTGTAATCTGAAACGTTTGACCATTTTCAGATATTGTATCAGTATCGATGTAACAGGGTTGAAGGAATATGTGCTCAAACTCCTGCTTTAATTCATCATACATTGAGAGATCTTGACCACAGTATACCACCTTCATCTCATCGCCAGATTTCTGGCGTATTGCTACATTAGGATACATCTGATCCTTTGGAGAAATACAGATCCAATCGAGTAATCCTTCAGGAATTTCAATTGTCCCATTGCTCTCGATCGAGAGAAAATATCCTCTTCGCTTCAACAAGCGATGCAATGGCCACAAATCCTGAAGCATTGGTTCCCCGCCAGTGAAGATTATTCGCTTACAATCGAACTTCAAAATCTCCCCTAAAATATCGATTGCAGTCATACTCTTATGCGTATCAAAATCTGTGTCGCACCAAGAACAACGCAAATTGCATGAACCGAATCTTACGAATACATGAGGGATTCCTGCGTGGTATCCTTCTCCTTGTACGGAATGAAATATTTCTACAATTGGATATTCAATACCTAAATCGGTTGGATCATCCATAATTTCATCTCCTGAAAGAGAACATTGTTCCATAATATCAGTCCTAGTTTGAATTGGAAATAAGCTGCATTAATTCACTACGCGCTTCTTGTTTGTCGAAGAATACACCACGCATCGAACTGGTGGTCATCATGGCATTTTGTTTCTTCACGCCTCTGCAGCGCATGCATCCATGTGCTGCCTGAATGATTACAGCAGCACCTAGTGGTGATAGATTATCGACTAAGTCATCAGCGATTCCATTGGTAATACGTTCTTGATTTTGTAATCGCAAAGCATGATGGTCTACAATTCGTGCGAGTTTAGAGATTCCAACAATTCGATCAACAGGAATGTATGCCACATGCGCCTTGCCTGAAAATGGTTGCAGATGATGTTCACATGTAGAATGAAATTCTATGTGGCTCAGTAAAACAATTCCATCGTATCCTTCAGCGTTAAATGTTGCTTCGAGAATTTCTTTTGGATTGGTGTTATATCCGCTAAAAATTTCATCCCATGAATCGATTACTCGTTCTGGAGTTCTCATCAATCCCTCTCTCTTGGAATCAGTTTCCAAGTATTTCAGTAGGGTATGTACTGCCTCTTCTGCTTCTTTTCTTGTTGTCATAGTCATTCACCTTCCAGTCTTCCTTGCCGCTTATCAATTGTATCGAGTTGGTCAAGCAATTTCCTGCAAGCCGATCGTATTGCATCAGCAACACTGATGAATTTCTTGTCATCACCAACATGAAATTTCAAATCATTCAATAGTTCACTAGGCATGTCCAAACTCACCTTAGGCATAGCCTGTCCATCGTATACGAATATATGAAGAATACTATGATCTTGAAGTCACGATATCTTCTCTCGAAAATTGCTTCGCTGCATACCGAATTGTCAAGAATGATACAAAAATTGAGACACTGATCCAAATGAGGACGTGTTCGATGATTACTCTGTCAAGGAGTAATTCTCGCAGAGCGAGTAAGACATTGACAAACGGTATTGCAAACCAGAATGATTCTACATCATCTAAATTTATGAATTGTGTAAGCAAAATAGGTACAATCATTGCCAGTGTTATCGGTGTAAGTACAGTTCCTGCTTCTTTGACTGATTTGGATCTCATCGCCAAAGCAAGATAAAGTGCAACGATCATCGTTCCGTAAAGGCCAACGGCGAGAGTTAACAAGAGCACAGAGCCGATGCTTATTGTTGGGACATTGACCAAATCTTCTGCCAAGAAAGCAATACCAAATAATAATCCAGCAACTTGTAATGCGACGCCAACTCCTGTTATTGTGACGACAGCTAACCATTTACCCAAGAGCAGTTCTGATCGAGATAGAGGTAAACTCAACAATGACTCAAGCGTTCCACGTTCTCTTTCCCCAACGGTCATGTCAATTGCAGGTTGCACGGCTGCAGATGCTGTCCACAATGCCAGTACAAATGGGATGAATAATGATAGAAGCATCCCCGCTTGTTCACCTTTAGTAGCCACATCGGCATCGGATATCACACCATCCCACCGTAGTGGGTTTAGTGTTGTATCAGCATCAAGGCCACCAGCTTCAATTCGTTCGATGGTTTCGTTCGTTTCCCAGGCATTTAGCACATCCAATACTCTGTTACGAGCCTCGGTAGATTGTTCTGATGTAGAGAGGAATAAAACAGAATAGATCCAAGTATCATTCATTTGTTCGAGTCTTAGAATTGCATCATATTCATATGAACGCAGACGAGATGAGTCATTCGATGGATCAGATAGAGTTTGAAGCCCAGATGGTAAACCTTCAATTGAAATAGAGATATTACTTTGATTTAGGCCTAACAAGATGTCTTCATCGATATAATCCGATTGAATCAGCACATCGACATCGAGTTCCTGTAATTCTTGGGCTTCATTTTGCATCACGAGAGGGAATGCGATAAAGAGGAGTGGAAAAAGCAGGAGAGGGACTAGAATCAGGGCCACTATGGTCCGCCAGTCACGAATGAATTCCATGATTTCCTTCTTGGCGACAATACGCATCTGAGTAAATCGTACCCTACTCATCTTCGTTCACCTCATATCCATGGCTCCGGGTAAACAATCTTCTCCAAAGCAATGCGAATTTTGATGGTTTAATCGTATCTTCTTGTCGTGGACGAGCGACTTCTGAAGTTAGGGAAACATATGCTTCTTCCAGAGAATTCGTTCCAGTTATGGAGAGTAGTTCTTCAGGCGTCCCATCAGCACGTATTGTCCCATTGTGTACAATGATAATTCGATCGCATACCTGTTCTGCTTCAGCTAAATGATGCGTGGAATAAATGACTGTACCGCCTTCATCTTTGAGTTTCGAAACCAGTTTCCTTACGATTCGTGCGGAAGTAACATCCAATCCCGCAGTAGGTTCGTCCAAAAGCAATATACTTGGTCCGTGAGCTAACGCCCTTAGTAACGCCGTTTTTTGACGCATACCCCGAGAGAATCCTTCTGTATATCGATGAAGACTATCTTGCATGTCGAGTAACTCTGCAAAACGAATAGTACGGGACCATGCTACGGAGTCTTCTATGCCATGAATTCTACTGTGAAACCGTATATTTTCCCAAGCGGTTAGTTTGGAATATAAACCAGTGGATTCAGGAACAACACCCAAAACTGAACGCATTTCATCCACATTTTTCCCATCTTTGAGATGTACTCTCCCTGTGGTTGGTTTGTATATGCCAGCCATCATTCGAAGCAGTGTAGTTTTACCTGCACCATTGCCACCAACTAAACCGATAACTGAACTATTTTCGATATTCAATGAGACATGCTCAATTGCATGAACATCACCAAATGATTTACTCACATCAGTGAGATGGAGGAGATTATCTGTCATGAAGAACCCTCGGTTAAGAGGCTCGACCGTTTTCAATTGCGATGTCCAAGCCAGGATGCTTTTCCTCAAGTCGTTTTGCGCGTGCAAGCGTATTTCTCAGTTCTTGTTGAATTTCCTGTTGAGGAACACCCATCTCTACAAGTGTTCCAATGAGCGTAAATGCACCTTGTATGGCACCTGCATCAAGGAATGCATCATTGGAGATTTCGCCATGAATGCGAAGAAGTTCTAATCGGTTAGCAATGAACTCTGCTTCTTCTCGAATTCTTGGGCCTGCGATATGCGGCAAGGCGATTAAATGGTCAATACAGCTCCTCATCATCTTGTGGTTGCCGTGAACGATTATGAGCATTATGCTCAATCGTCCTCTTATCTTTGTTTTAGTTCGACCAATACGCCACCAGTGCTTCGTGGATGAACGAAGGCTATGATTGAATCATGAGCGCCTTTACGCGGGCTTTCATCGATCATTATAATTCCGTGACCAATGAGGTGTGAAATCATTTGTTCCAAATCATCGACGGACAAGCATAACTGTTGAATTCCCTCTCCACGCTTAGAAAGAAATTTTCCAATAGGGGTATCTGGACCTGATGGTTCCAGTAGTTCGATATTTGGGCCACTGGAAGAAGAGGGAGAGAGTGGGAAGAAACGGGTTGTAACGCCTTGGTCTTCTACATAGTCGTCTTCCCCTTGTGCTTGAAGGCCAATGATATTCCAGAATTTGCTTCCTCCTTCAAGAGTATTTGTTGCAATACCGATGTGGTCAATTTCTATTCTTTGTTTCATATGCATCACCTAAAAGCCACTGGGTGCCATGTAGATTCCAAAGACATCTTTCATAGCCTTCATGATCTCCCCTAGTGTCGCATCTCGTTTCACTGCTTCGATGACCAATGGGAATAAATTATCCTCAGTTGTGCAAGCGTTCGAAATTTTGACGAGTATGTCGTCTACAGCTTTCTGATCTCTAGACAATCTTGTATCTTTCAACCGTTGATGTTGTTGCTCAGTAACCTTTGGGTTGAGTTTCATTGGTTGGACTTTGATATCTTCTTCGAGAACACCATGATTTACACCAACAATATTTCTTGTATTTCTTTCAATTTCATTGAAGTAACGATATGCAGTGGTATGAATTTCTTGTTGTTGATATCCTTGTTCAATCGCAGACATAGAGCCTCCAAGAGATTCAATTTTCAAAATTTCAGTCATCGTTTGCTCATAAATTTGGTCTGTAAGATTCTCGATATGGTATGAACCTGCAAAAGGATCGACAACGTCTGCAACACCAGACTCTTCGGCAATAATCTGTTGAGTCCTTAATGCCACAGTTGCACTTTTTTCTGTTGGCAATCCCAAGGCTTCATCATAACTATTCGTATGTAGGCTCTGAGTACCTCCACAAACTGCTGCTAGTGCCTGGATTGTCACTCGACTGATGTTGTTGAGTGGTTGTTGTGCCGTTAATGAAACACCTGCAACTTGAGTATGGAATCGAAGCATAGCCGACCGCGGATTCTTAGGGTCATAGCGATTTGTCATGAGATCATACCAGAGTCTTCTTGCGGCTCTAAATTTAGATACTTCTTCCAGAAAATCATTGTGGCAATTAAAGAAAAACGAAAGACGAGGGGCGAACTGATCCACATCCAATCCCTTGGTGATGGCAGCTTCGACATACGCTAATGCATTTGATATCGTGAATGCTAATTCTTGTACTGCAGTGGAGCCCGCTTCACGAATGTGATAACCTGAAATCGAAATTGTATTCCATTTAGGTATCTCTTGGGAACAGTATTCAAAAATGTCCGTGATCAATCTCATGGAAGGTTCAGGCGGAAAAACGTAGGTACCTCTTGCAATATACTCTTTGAGAATGTCATTCTGAATTGTGCCTGAGATTTTGTCCATGGATACGCCCTGTTCCTCGGCCACAACGGCGTACATTGCTAGTAAAACCATTGCAGGAGCATTGATTGTCATTGAAGTTGATACCTTGTCCAAGGGGATTTCTGCTAATAATTCACGCATATCCTCAAGTGTGGAGATTGAGACTCCAACTTTACCAACTTCTCCTTCAGATAACGGATCGTCCGCATCAAGACCTAATTGGGTTGGTAAATCAAAAGCCACAGAAAGTCCTTTTTGACCTCGATCAAGTAACAAGCGAAACCGTTCATTCGTTTCTTTTGCTGAAGAGAATCCAGCATACTGACGCATTGTCCATAATCTTGTCTTGTACATATGTTCGTGGATGCCACGGGTGTAGGGGGGCTGACCGGGAATTTCCCCGTTAGCATCGCCAACAAGATAGGATGGAATTGGAATTCCACCCAAGGTTTCCCATTTGTCTTTACGGAACGCCACCATAAATCACCCACAACGAGGCAATTCATCAATCCTCGCTTTCAACTTCAATGGTTGTGTCCACCAGGACCATGTGCGTGGCCGTGAGTGAGTTCTTCTTCAGAAGCTGGCCGTACATCGACAACCTCTACACTGAATTCCAGAGTTTCCCCTGCGAGTTTGTGATTGAAATCGACTGTGATTGTATCACCATCAACGGCTGTGACATTAAAAGGGCCGACGTCAGACATGAGTGTCATCCCAACTTCCGGTTCAATATCTCCAAACATATCCTTCGAAATAGTTTGGATTGCTTCTTCCATCTTTTGACCATATGCTCGTTCTGGTTCGAGAGTAAATGTTCTTCTCTCACCCTTTTCCGCACCCATGAGTTCTTCTTCAAAACCTGGAATCATTTGTTTGTGACCAACCAAAAAGGTTAGAGGATCACGACCCTCACTCGAATCAAAAACTTCTCCTGATTCAGGGAGCGTTCCGGTATAATGGACTGTTGCGACTGCGTTTGCTTCTACTGTAGACATAATATCATCTTCTTGTTGTAAGGGCTCGAACGAGGGTTGTTAGTCGTTCCGCCACTTCTTTGGAAATAATGAGTTCTTCTTCCTTATCGGCAATGAAGGCATAGGTCTCTTCAACACCGATTCGTTCTCCTTTTGCCCAGATTTGACCCAGAAGATTGGAACGGTGTTCCTCTGCAATGCTATCGTCTTCAAGAATATCTTTAGCAGCATACTTGTACTCATTGTACTTCTGTCTATTGAGTTTCTTTACTTTCGGTTGACGGCCACCACGGCCATCATCATGCCTTCGTCTTCTACGACTAAATCGTTCAGGCTTGGTTACCTTAGTGGTGATTTTCTTGAAAACATTCGTTTGGGAAGTTTGATCGATTTCACCTACGGTTGGGGCCACATCTGAAGTAGCCGACTGAGGTGTAGCGGCAGGAGAAACAGGGACAGAAACGGCTTGTGGTTCGACAATAGGCTTTGTCACCGTAGGTTCTAAAATCGATTCTGTCTTCTTTATGGATTCTTGAGATTGCTTTCTCAATTCTGCAAGCCGGTCAGCACGTGACTGATTTTTTGCAGTAGAAGGTTGGGTTGAAGCTGGATTTATTTGACCTGCTCCAACAGCTGGTTTACTTTGGGAAGAAGCTTGCTTTTCCGATACTGTAAGTTTCTTACGAGCCTCTTGTTGTTTTTTCAACAAATCTGACTCCATTGTCCCTGCTCGAGGAGCCGGGCGGGTTGGCGCCGGTGCTGTCGTACCAGATTGGAGTGTTCGTTCGCTTCTTTTCTTTTGGCGGACGGCATTTGCATTTGCCGCAAAAGGATTGAATGGTTCATCCTTTTTTCTACGCCTATCTCGAATTATGAAGCCCCCGGTATTCCTAACTCCATGACGACTCATTAAAAACAAATCGCATGAATAAGCCTACTGCCATGTCACTAAAGTGTCGTCAGTTCGAAGATATTGGTTGATTCCGCTAGAGTCGAAGGACGTTTTCCGTCCATTATTGAGCTCAATATATCCTAAGCGTGCAATCATTGTCCCATTATCGATGCAATACATACGTGGTGGCGCATGCGATGTGGATTCACGATCTATCGTCATCAATTCACACATATCTCTAATTCGATTATTGCACGCAACTCCGCCACCAAGCAAGAGTTCTGTTTTTCCACTGTGGGCTAAAGCCCGTTCAGCTACTTCGACACATGCGGCAAATGCGTGCTCCTGTAAGGACCAACATACAGAACCGAGTGAATGCCCCTTTTCGATTAACCTCTGGGCTGCCGTAAGGATGCCAGAAAAGGCAAGGTCCATTCCTCGTACCGGATACGGTAGTTCTAATCCCTGAAGGGATGCATTCGGATTCTTTTCGCTGAATTCAAGAGCGAGTTTTTCAATAACTGGTCCGCCGGGAAAAGGAATTCCTTGTTGTCGTGCGAACTTATCAAGCATATTTCCAATGCCAATGTCTAGTGTTTCTCCCAAGACCCTGTATTTTCCTTGTAATTTGGCGATTACTTGGGTATTTCCTCCAGATACATACAGCAAAACGGGGTCAACACAATCACACTGTTGCCTTCCAATTTCTATGTGGGCAACACAATGATTTACGCCTATGAGAGGAACATCAAGCATACTTGAAATGGTCCTTGCTACAGAAGCTCCGATTCTCAAGCACGGCCCAAGCCCAGGACCTTGGGAATATGCCACAGCGGCAATGTCTTTTGGACTAAGGTTCTGTGAATCGAGAATCTTTTGGAACAGAACGGAAGAATAATCGCGGTGATGATCCGCTGCTTCTCTTGGATGTATGCCTCCTTCCAAGGGCTTCACTGTGTCGCTTATCGAAGGGAATGGTATCCCTAAGTTGTTGACTAATCCAAATGAAAAGGTGTGGGCAGTGGACTCTATTCCCAAGGTCCATTTACCACCTGCCATGGTATTACCCAGAATGGGATTGTTCTTCAACTCTCACCTTCTAGCCGATTTGTGCGAACCATTTTTTTTGATGTTGGCCCCTTGGCCACTCTTGATGAAAAAGATACAATATTAAATGGTAAAGCAATAATCGTGAACGGTAAACTCATAGAGAATATCATGGATTCAGCAGATGCTGTTGAAGAATATAACTCAGCTGATGCAAAATTCATTGACGTATCTGGGAAAGCGATCATACCTGGATTAATTGATGCACACAATCACTTGCTGTGGGCAGGTGACCGATTTAATGAACATAAGTTGAGAATGGATGGATTGTCTTACACAGACATTGCAGCCGCAGGCGGTGGTATTATGCAGACAGTAACTCATACACGAAATGCAACTGATGAGCAACTTATGCACATTGGTAAGCAACGATTGCATGAGTCTCTTCGCAATGGATGCACATTTCTCGAAGCCAAATCTGGCTATGGGCTTTCTACGAAAGAAGAATTACGATTATTAGAGGTTCAAAATGAACTGAATCTTTTGACTGATTTACCCTCGATTCACTCGACATGGATGGGGGCTCATGCTGTGACTCCAGGGACATCCTACAAGGAATATACAGAAGAAATTCTTTCCGATCAACTTCCGAATGTATTGGACTCTGGTCTAGCCCAATCTGCAGATGTATTTTGCGAACCCGGATGGTTTTCAATCGAACAATCAGAATCCATTCTTCGAGCTTCAAGAAAAGGAGGTTTGGATTTGCGTATGCACATAGATGAATTTACGAATGGCGGTGGAGGTGAACTCGCTTCAGAACTCAAGGTAGTTACAGCCGATCACGCCCACCATACTCCTCTAGACGTTCGCCTTGACATGATGGAAAATGATGTGATGACCGGTTTCCTGCCTGGGACGCCTTATTCGAACGGTGATGAATGGCCTGACTTCAACAACATATCTGCCAATGGCATAGATTATACAATTGCAACAGATTTCAATCCAAATTGCCATATCAATAATTTACCTTTCATTGGTTCTTTACTTGTCCAAAGAAATGGAGTCGATCCATACGATGCTCTTGTATCACTTACAAAGAATGCTGCAAAATCTACTCCACGCCAAGATGGGTTAACTCAAGGAAAGATCGAAATTGGAGCCGTTGCTAATTTTAATATCCTTAAGAGCCAACATTGGGAGAGTTGGTGTATGACGCCCGGCTCCTCTCCTATTTATTCGGTTTGTTTAGAAGGGGACTATATTGAACACTGAGGATTCTTTATTTGAAGAGTTATTATATTTGTATTTATTTGAATTAATTTTAGGTGAAAGTCATGGCGTGGTTGGAAACTGTAGTTTGTTCAAGTAAGAAAAAAGTTGATGCTCGTTTTCTAAGAGTTCTCAATGCGCACCAGGAATTGAAGAGGAGACAAGAGGGGTGCATTGCAGCTTGGGCCGCCCGGTCCGTTGATGGGCAACCGCTTTTTCTCGTACAATCCCTGTACACATCTCGCAAACACCTTCAACAAATTACTAAACAAGTCTCAGAAATAATGGATTCTGAACATGGATCTTTACAATCATTCATGGCTGGACCACCGTTAATGGGAATTTTTGAAGTTGATGAATCTAAATTTGTCAACCAATTCGAAAAGTAAGCATTTGAAGCACCCCTGTAAGTCGTATAATGGTAGTTATACGACATTTGTATTTCATCCCCCTGGAAATATATTCGCTTAGAAATATTTTATGGCTCGCAGTGTCCTTTTTGTGGGCTGTTGCGGATTTTCCAACTCAACAAATAGTCAATTCCGCACTCCAAGTAGGGGGTCGAAGCGGTATATTCAGGCATTTTTGAGCCAAAGAGTATATTTGATGGCGGCAACGAGTTATCTTCATGTCCAATGTCGAAGGATTTTGTCTAAAGTGTAAAACATATGGTCCGATCAAAGATGGGAAAGAAATCAAGATGTCAAACGGAAGGACAAGGTGTGCAGGATTTTGTTCTCAAGATGGATGCACGGGAAAAATTTCCAAAATCATCTCCTGATTCGTCAATACAAACCGATGTCGATAAATACGCGTCTTTAGTGGGACAACTACCTAGGGCTCGTGGTCTAGGGGTTTATGACGTTGCCTTGACATGGCAAAGATCGAGAGTTCGATTCTCTCCGAGCCCACCAATGAATTCAGCATAGTTATGATGTTGGCAGACAATATAATAATGGCTATTCAAATAATTAATCCTCATGAATCAATTCAGTATCAGTTTTGATCTCATTTTTTTGAATTTTACTTAAAGGCTCATCGTCACCAAGGTTTGAGAAATCCGTATTTCCTCCATCCCATGTTTGTATCTCATCAGTTTGTTGAAACTCTTCATCGTGAGGCAATGCCGAACCAGACAATGAATAGGCTGTAGGATCAATCTCTCTTTCTTGGATGCGCTGGCCAGGATCTGGAGCTTTTCTCTCTTCCATTGGTAATGTTGCGTGGAATAATCCACACTCAGGACATTTGAATGTACCATCTGTTTCTATTGTGCCGCATGATGGGCATCTTACTGAACGAATGAACGTCTGTAATGGATCTGTCAAATTCAATCCTCTGGAATAAACATTTCATCCTGGTAAGCTGTTATTTCATCACCAGTTTCGTCTTCCTCAATAGTTACTGTATCCTCTTTATCATCAAATTCTACGATGGTACCGTAGTATTCTTCTCCGTCAATATCAACGCCTACATAGGATCCAATGTCAAGTTCATCGCTTCCAGAACCAGATTCTTGTTCATCTTCTTCAGTTTCTTGTTCATCTGATTCTTCAGATTCATCTTCAGATTCTTCTTCGGATTCTTCTTCTGATTCATCTTCGGAATCCTCGTCAAGAGATTCTTGAACATCTGCCTTATCTTCGCTTACTTCCTTCATGGCTTTTACTCGAGCCCTCCAAGATGGTGCTAGGACAAGGTGTGTGTATAGGGTACCAATTAATCCCAGAGTGGACAATAACATCAAAATAATTCCATCAATATAGAATCCGCCTGGCATAGAACTTGCATCTCCAGCGAGTGGCGTTAGCGAGTTCTTACATTCCCCCACTTGTACTGTAGATTCACAAGGATATGCTTTACCTTCGTCGATTACGATGTTTTGGTCATTCATCCAACCATTTCCATCCTCTGTTTCTAATTCGACTGTGCCTCCCTCGCCATCAACGAACGGGAATAAACCATTTGCTAATGCCGCTATAATCATAATCGCCAATCCTGTGTGGATTAATGGCCAAAACACATCGTGCCATTTCTTTGACATGAAGCGCGTATGCCATTTGGTAGGGAACGTTTTGACAGTTTCAGCTTCTTCATCTTCAAGACTAGCAATTGAATCTTCATGCTTTTCAATCGCATTTACGAATTCGATCATGTCGATGTTTCCGTCCTTATCTGAATCCATTGAGTCCATGAGTGCTGAAATTTCACTATCAGACAAATCCATCTCTAGTAATTCATTGAGTTTACTATGCAATTCTTCCATAGAAAGCATGCGATTTCCATCTTCGTCTAAGTCACCAAATGCGCTTTGCAGTGAAATATCCTGTTCATCAATCACTTCAAGCAGTTCATCAAGAATTTCAGATACAGATTTAGAATCTAATTCGTCATTCGCATGTTCTTTGTGTGTGGAGGATGCTCTATCAGATTCAATTTCTAAATCAAGGGATTCAATTGCTTCGATTAATTCCATTGGATTGATATTCCCATCAGAATCTGAATCCAGCATTCCAAGAACAGCAAACGTTGCTGCAGGCGTCATTCGGTCGCCGAGAATTTCTTCAATTCCTTTTTGTAATTCTGGCCCGCTGATTTGGCCATCAAGATCAGTATCCATCGATTCAAATACTTCACGAATTGTCATTCCCTGTGCTGCAATTGCTTTTCCAAGAGATTCGAAAACTTCCTCTGGTGTTGGCTCTTCATCAGTCTCTTCTTCCTCAGCCTCATCTTCTACTTCTTCAGTTGCTTCTTCCTCAGA
>ERZ1046148.80-NODE-80-length-55136-cov-20.403315_pt1 | contig 55136 bp, 73 predicted proteins | sample MGYA00383090_ERZ1046148 | MGnify/ENA primary metagenome ERZ1046148 (study PRJEB29581, sample SAMEA5548360) | metagenome | biome: marine; feature: coastal; material: water | depth 25 m | study: Short-term variability in the microbial, nano- and picoplankton dynamics... | reverse complement strand
AAACATTTGTTGATGGTGTAAGTAAAATGAAATTAGATATGGCATATAAAAAAGCAGAAAAACAAATGAACAGATATAGAAAGATGGCTAAGAAAAGTGATTAAAGTAGTAAACGATTTTTTACCACAACCTATTTTCCAACATTTATTAAGTGTTGTTGAAAGCGAAAACTTTAATTGGAAGTGGCAAAATCATTCTACTCCAGGAGATAATAAGTTTAAATTTGGTAAAATAATATTTACTCATCCTTCTTTATCAGGAAAAGAATTTAAAGATGATGAATTAATGCCTTTATTTGAACCTTTTGTAGAACTTCAAAAAGAACATCAAAGTTATAGAACACAACATTTACTTAAAATGAAATTAAATTTATATCCTAATGAAGGTAAACAAGTCCAACACGGAATACATAAGGATATAGTTGATAATAATTTACCTAATGATGTGGTGGATAGTTTGGTCACAACTTCCGTATTTAATTTTCATACTAGTAATGGTTATACTTGTATTGGAAAAGAAAAGGTACCATCTGTTGCTAATCAGATAGTTGTATTTAAACAAACTGAACATTATGGAGTTACTCAATCAGATACTCCAAGAAGAATAGTATTAAATATGAATGTAAAAAATGATAGATAGATTTCCTACTGCTGAAGAAAGATGGCCTAGACAAGGTTTAACTATGCCTTATAACTTTCCTAAATTAGTAATAGAAGAACACGAGGGATTTCATATAGTCCGTGATGACTTACTAGAAGGTGGTTCTAAAAGAAGATTTGTAGATAGAATGATTAGAGAAGAAATCGCTGAAGGTGCTGAAGAATTTGTTTATGGTGGTTGTCCTGCAAATGGTTATGCTCAACTATCTTTAACACTACAAGCAAAAGCATATGGTAAAAAGGCAGTATTCTTTATGGCAAAAAGATCACTAGATAATTTACACCCTTACCAGAAACAAGCATTAGAATATGGTGCAGATATACGTTGGGTGCCAAATGGTATGCTACAGGTTACAAAGGCAAGAGCAAGAGAATATTTTTATGAAGACCCAAAGAAAAGAAGATTACTACCATTAGGTTTAGAAGAAACAAGAGTATTTGAAGATATAAAGGCGCTTGCAAAAAACATAGAAATAGAGTATAATATAAACATAAGTGAAGTATGGTCAGTAGGATCAAGTGGTACACTAACAAGAGGATTACAAATGGCGTTTCCAGATAAAGATGTTAATGTAGTTTCAGTAGGACACAAAATGAAACAACACGAGATAGGTAGAGCAAAACTATATCTAACAAAATATAAGTTTATGCAAGAAGTTAAAGAAGAAGATAAACCACCTTTTCCATCTGTACCTACATATGACGCAAAGGCGTGGGCGATAATGAAAAAATACGCAAAGAAAGGAAGTCTGTTTTGGAATGTAGGAAAATAACAATTGCTAGATTAAGAAGTGGTGTTAATTATAAAAGACCACTAGATCATATTATAGATTCATTTTGTTATCTATTAAAAAGATTTCAAATTAAGAATGATGAATTTAGATATGGCGTATATAACTATGGTTATGATAAAGCACATAGAAGAAAAGCAGACGATATACCTGATAGTGATATAATTATTATACCTAGTGAGAATGAATTTCATTACCATATACCTAATTACATTGATCCTAAAAATTTAGAAAAATCTAATACTGCAATTAAAGATCACTTTAAAGATTTAAAGAATAAACATATTATTATATTAAGATCAGATAGAGGAGATGATGAAGACTTATATAGAAATCATACATTTAGAGATAACCCTATTGGCAAAGTATCTATATTAGATGAAACAGACATACCAGGAAACATACATCAACTAAAGTATCATTTTATTAAAGATGAGTTACCACATACTGAAAAGAAACCTTATCTATTTTCATATTGGGGAACAGAAAAAAGACGAGATGTAGGTGGCATAACTAGTGGAGATAATAGACACGAAGTATTAAAAGAAATACAACTAGGTATGGGTAATTTTTATACAAGATTTATAGGTAGATTTTCTACTGTTAAAAGAGATATGAAACCAGACAGTATGAGAAATATATTACCTATATTATCACAATCAAAATATACATTATGTTTTAATTGGAAAGATAACAAGGCAACCACAAGTAGATACCACGAGGCACTTGCCTGTGGCATTATACCTATGGTTTATAAAGACTATGATTCGACAGGTATACTAGTAAAAGATGATTGGCAAAGAGTAGAAAGTGCCAGGGAATTGTGTGATAAGATGATGAATACTAATTATAGAGATAAATTTGAAGAAATTAGTTACAATTATGAGCAATCACTATTGACAAAAGACCAGATTTATGATACCTTTGAATCAGCACTATACAAAATAATAGGAGAATAAATGACAAATAATAAAAACGAATTACTAAAAACACTACACCAAAATAAACAACAGTTTGAACCAGATCATCCTAAAGAACCAGATGTTGGACCAGAGATAAAAGGTAATCTAAACTTTGGACCTTACGCTGCTTACTTTAAAATACCTCAAAGTTTAAGAGAAGGACTATTAAAAAAAGGTAAAGAACTAGTACCAGGTAGTGCTAACCCAAAACTTGTAGGTCTATTAGGAGATCAAAGAGTTTATACAGACGAAGACAAAGAATGGTTTATAAAACAATTTCAACCATATATAACAGAATATGTACACGGTAAAGCAAATTTTGATGGACAAGAATTTGATGGTAAAAATCACTCTACATCAATTACTTTAATTGATCTATGGATTAACTATATGAAAGGTGGAGAATTTAATCCTGAACATACACACACAGGACAGTTAACCTGGGTTATGTATTTAAAGGTACCTAATATGTTAAAAGAACACGAAGATTTTAAAGGGAATGGTCTTGGACCAGGATCTATTGGATTTCATTATGGAGAAGGAACAAATGGTGATTGGGCACAACATACATACAAGTATCTTCCTGAACTAGATGGTTTATGGATATTTCCTGCACAGTTAAGACATAGAGTAAATCCTTTCTATGACAAAACACAAGAAAGAATTAGTGTATCAGGTAATTGTTATTTCAATAGACCAGATATGCCTAGTCAGGCAAAACCACCTAGACAAGCAATGCCAGGTTGGCAATATTAATTAATGAGTGATCTACTAAAAGAAGCACACAACACAATAAAGTCTAAAGGGTTTCCCTATTACCCTAAAGATGAAAAGTGGCGAAACAACATCTATAATATGTTGTTAGCATTTAGACGAGATACTATGGTAGATCACAAGAACAAAGTTATTGGTCAATCAACTCACGGATTAAACCTTGCGTGGTCTTTTATGGAACACGCTTGGGGTATTAAGTGTGGTAAGATGAAAACACCTATGGAAGTATGGAATGATGAAGAACATTTAACTAAAGGTATTAATAAGATACTTACAGGTACTTTCTTTAAAAAGAAACCATTACACGATATAACAGATTCAGATATGAGATCAATGTTAAGACGATACTCTGGCACTCAAATGGTATCTAATTTTAGACCAACTGCTGCCGCTGCCTTATACGACATCTTTGTAGAAAAAGATAGTCCACTAGAAGGTACATCTGCTGGTACAGTATGGGATCCTAGTATGGGTTATGGTGGTAGACTATTAGGTGCAATCGCAGCCGGCGTTAATTACATAGGTACTGATCCTTGTATTCCTACATATAAAGGACTAGAACAAATAAGAGATAACTATGGACATAATCATAAATCATATACACTATTAAGACAAGGTAGTGAAACATACATACCTGAAGATGAGAGTTTAGACTTTGTATTTACAAGTCCACCTTACTTTGGTTGGGAAGCATATGGTGATGAACCAGAACAATCTAGTATTAAGTTTGATACTAGCGATGTATGGAAAGAGAAGTTTTTAAAACAGACTATTGCTAACGCATTTAAAGGTTTGAAAAAAGGCAAGAAACTAGCATTGAATGTTGCTAATACAAAACAGTATAAAACCTTTGAAGAAGATACGGTACAACTAGCACTAGATGTAGGATTTGAACATACAGATACTTGGTGGTTATCACTATCTACACAACAAGGTGGATCAGCAAGTGTTAATTTAGATGGCGAAGTAGAAGAAAAGAAACAAGAGAATCGTTATCTAGGTAAATTTAATAGACCGAATCTCCCAGGTAGAAAGTTTGAACCTACCTTTATTTTCACAAAATAAGAACAAAAGAAGAACAAACACTCTCTAAAACCTAGTAAAATCAAGGTTTAAATAACGCTTGACTTTCGGGATGTTTTCCTATAGGATAAGAGAATGGACACACTTAATATAGATACAAAATCACAACTTGCAAAATTAATTGCTACTGAAAACATTACAGTACAACAAAATAATGTTAAAACCGCTTCGTTTGATGTAGTAAATAGAATACTTACATTACCGATATTCAAAACAGATTCAAAAGATGTAACAGATATGTTAGTAGCACACGAGTGTGCTCACGCTTTATATACACCTTCTAATGGTTGGAAAAAAATTGCTGATGATGATGAGTTAAGATCATATGTTAATGTATTAGAAGATTGTAGAATAGACAAGAAGATACAAAAGAAATATCCAGGTGTAGTTACCAACTATATTAACGGTTTTGAAATACTTAACAGACAAAACTTCTTTGGTCTTAAAGATAAAGACTATGATAAAGACTTAATGTTAATTGATAAAATTAATATATTTTATAAGTCTTCAAAAAAATTACAATTTGCATTTTCTAATACAGACAATCTATGGTTGAAACAAGTTGATTCATTAAAATCTTTTAATGATGTAATTAAACTTGCCAAGAAGATGTTAGAGTGGCAGAAAAAAGAAATCAATAAACTTAAAAAGTTACCTGATTTTGATAATCATATATTAGTTGAAAACTACAATCTTAATAACGCTGAAAACGATTCAAAAGATAGTAAAGACGGCGAAGGTAATGATTCTAATGAAGAAGGTAAAGATAAACAAGAGGCACCTGATGGTAAATCAGAGTCAGAATCAAACCAAGATAAACCTGCTGTAGGTGATAAGACTGCCGAAGATGATAAAAATTCTAATGGTTCTGGTGCTGTAGGTGCTGGTGGTGATATGGCACTTGGTTCAATTACTAACAATTGGTTTGAAGGTCATAAAGAAAAATTATTAGATAATTCTAAAAGTTATTATTACAGATCAATACCAGATCCGATTTTAAATAAAGTAATTCATTCTAATGCTGATTTTATTAATGATATGAAAAAATCATTTATGAATGATAAAACAACTGCTAGAAATTACTTACCATATCTTAACAAAGAATACAAAAAGTTTATTAACGAATCTAAAAAGACTATTATGTATCTTGTTAAAGAGTTTGAAATGAAAAAGGCGGCAACTGCTTATAAAAGATCAACTACTCATAAAACAGGTACAATTGATCCTTTAAAATTACATAGTTATAAATTCAATGATGATATATTCAAAAGACTATCAGTATCTCCAGACGCTAAAAACCACGGTATGATGATGTTACTTGATTGGTCAGGTTCAATGTGTGATACCATTTTTAAAACTGTTCAACAAACAATTCAATTAGTATATTTTTGTCAAAAAACAAATATACCTTTTGAGTTATATTTCTTTTCTAGTGAAATGGATAAAGATGAAGATAGATCAAAAAAAAGATCAACAGGTTTTAAATACAAACCAGGCGATATGGCAATTGATAAAATTAAACTAGTTAATGTTGCAAGTCATAAACTTAAAAAACAAAAACTAGATGAGTCTTTAATGTATCTATATCACTTAGCAATGTATTATGACAATAGATATTCTTGGAGATCAAATGTTTATACAGAATATAAACCAGATTCAGTAGGGATACCAGGTGAGTATTACCTAGGTTCTACACCTTTAAATGAGGCATTAATGATTATGTTAAAATTAGTACCTTTGTTTAAAAAGAAATACAGTATAGAAAAAATGAATTTGATTACTTTAACTGATGGTGGTGGTAATCACGGTTCTTCAGAAACAATGAAACTTGATATAGATACAAATAAATTGTATGGTTCATATCCAGATGATAGAGGTAATACAGATGTTTTTATCTATAAGAAGAAGAACCACGAAGTAAAAGATGAATACTATGGTTACAGATCAAGTGGGTTTACAGGTACTATATTAAATCTATTAAGAACATATCACGGTATTACAACTATCGGTTTCTATTTAATCAAAAGAATTAGAAGATTTGAAAGTGAACACTATTTTAAATCGCAAGATATGTCTATGCCTTATGATAAAAGAGAAGTTATATACCAAAAGAATAGAGTTAAATTTAATAAAGAGAAGGTATGTGATGTTCCTCAAACAGGTTATGATGATTACTATATTGTTAACGCTAAAGATATGAAAGTTGAGAATACTGATTTAGAAGGCATTAATGATACAATGAAACCTGGTAAGATTAAAAACTTATTCAGTAAGAGTATGAAAGGAAGAATCACTTCCAGAGTGCTTTTAAACAAATTTATTGAGAAGGTTGCATAATATGGATCAAAACATCAATAAAAACAAGGGTTATTACTGCTTGACTTTAGGGTCGTTTTATGATAGCCTAATAGTATATTTAATAAAAGAAAGGACTAATAAATGTTATTAAATGATAAACAAAGAAACTTTATAGAACTATGCTATAAAGAGTTTGGTGATATAAAACAAATCACTAGAACACAACTAGTCAAGGTTGAGAAGAAACACAAAGTTGCTTTTCCTCAATGGTTAGTTTCTAATAAAGACCTTAAAGTAAAAAAAGGTCTATTCAAAATGCCATCTGGTTCAGATACAGATGTTTCAACGCCAACTACAATGGAGAAAGTTGTAAAACCTACAACACCGACAACTAATAAAGAAGCGGCTTATATCGTTTCTACTCTTACAGACAATGTTGTTCCTGTTAAGGACAAAAACTTTGTAAGTTTCGGTAACTATCCAGATGTAAAATCTATTATAAAATCTGATAGATTCTATCCTGTATTTCTTACAGGTCTTTCTGGTAACGGTAAAACTCTTGCTGTAACCCAGGCGTGTGCTGATTTGAAAAGAGAATTAATAAGAGTTAATATAACAATTGAAACAGACGAGGACGATTTGCTTGGTGGTTTCAGACTTAAAGACGGACATACTGTTTGGTCTAATGGTCCGATCATTGAGGCAATGGAGAGAGGCGCTGTTCTTTTACTTGACGAGATTGACCTTGCGAGTAATAAGATAATGTGTTTACAACCAGTCCTTGAAGGTTCAGGTATCTTTGTTAAGAAGATTAACAAGTGGGTACAACCTAAAAAAGGTTTCAATGTTATCGCTACTGCCAATACTAAAGGTCAAGGATCCGAAGACGGTAAGTTTATCGGTACTAATGTATTGAACGAGGCGTTTCTGGAAAGATTTCCAGTAACTTTTGAACAAAAGTATCCATCTGTATCTACTGAAAAAAAGATTTTAAATAATACTTTAAAGTCTTATGGTAAATCAGATGTTAAATTTATTGACAAGTTAACTACTTGGGCAGATGTAATCAGAAAAACCTACTTTGACGGTGGTGTTGATGAGATTATATCTACAAGAAGACTTGTACATATTACACAGGCATATTCAATCTTTAATAATAAGATGAAGGCAATTCAAATGTGTACAAATAGATTTGATGATGATACAAAAAATTCGTTTGTGGAACTATACACGAAAGTGGATGCCGGTGCTTCTGCTGATTCTATTATGGAATCTCAAAAGAAGGCCGAATTAGAGTCGCAAATGGAAGACAATGATAGTGAGTCAGATGAAGAGGAAGATGATTCCAATGCAATCTAAATCTATCAATCATAGTGTTAGTCCAGGAAAGGCGTCCGAAAGGGCGCCTGACCTTAAAGGGACTATCACTTTGACTTTAAAAAAGAAAACTATACAATCAGTTTATAATCAGGTTATGATGTGTAGTGAGTTAGGTTTTCCTAACTTTCAAAAAGGTGAACCGATTAACAAGTTAATGATGGAGATAAAAAGAGAAGTGAAGAAAGAAAGTAAACAAGAAAAAATGGGTTGGAAAGAATTACTAGAGTTTTGGCCATTAAGTATAGTGGTACCTGGTATGTTAATATTAATTTTAATGGCGAATGTATTTCAATGGTAAAAAGAGAAAAATTAGACGATAAGATAAAGAAGTTAGACTCTACTAGAGTCTTTAAAAAGATTACACCTAAAGGTGACTTATCTTGGTATATAAAATGGATTGCAAGTGTTATGTTAATGATTGCTGTTTGCTTTAGGGCAGCAGATGTATCTCATATGTTTGATTTGTATTTTAGTTTTATGGGTACACTAGGTTGGTTAGTAGTAGGATTTTTATGGCACGATAGGGCATTAATATTTTTAAATGCTATTCTATCTGCTGTTTTATTAACAGGAATTTTAAAGGAATTACTTGCTTGTAGTAATTGTATGATACCATTATAATGAGTAGAAAAGATAAATTGCTAGAAGAAGTAATAATTAAATTAAATATAGAGTATCCTAAATTTTTAAAAGCGATACCTAAAATGAATAACAAAGAGATTTTAAAACATCCGTTGATGAAATCTTTAGAGGAGTTAAAATGTTTAATGAGTGGACAAAAGAGTTTATAAAAAAACATATAGCAAAAGGCACACATAGGTGGGCATTTTGGGTTGAAGGAATAATAATAGGACTAATAATAGGAACATTAATATAATGCCAAAAAGACCAGATCAAATTATTACAGATAACATACCATATAATTATGATGAAGTAAATTTAAACTCATATCTATATAAACTTACAAACTTAATAACAAAAATGAAGTATCTAGGTATTAAAAAAGGTGTACCAGATTATAGTTATCTATTTTCTTCTGAAGACCCAACCTTTTTAAAAGATTTTATGGATCCAAATAGTAAATGGCACCTTGATGTTTTGATGTACAATACTTATGAATATGTACAGGCAAAAGAACAGCAGATGTTAAGAGAAGTAAATGCTAGAGATAATCCTGAATATTATAATAAATCAAATGGTGGTTCTGATTTAGTATTACCTAATATGAATTTATTAAAACATCTTGTAGAAGAAATAAAAACTACTGGTGCTTATAATGGAACTCTAACAACGCTTCTTGCTGTTAGAGATTTACCTAAACATAGAATACAAGTTAGAAATTTTACTTATGATAGTAAACATATTAGTACCTTAAAAAGTATAATAAATGAGAGAACATCTTTAAAACATTTAAGAGTTATTATATTAAAAAATAGATTATATAGAGGTCGTAAAGGAGATTTGGTTATAGACGGTAACCATTCTATTGCTGCCGCTGAAAAATCAAAGTTTGGTTTGAACGGTCAAATACCTGTTGTCGCATTAGAAGAAGATCAACACAAAGATATTCCTGATGATGATATAGATATAGTAGCCGTGATGTTTAATCCTAGTGTAGAAAATCCTACATTAGAATCAGATGATGAAACTATTGCTGGTATAGTAAAGAATATGATGATAAGAGGATTAAATCCTTCTTCAAAAGAAGTACAAGATTTATATGACCAACAAAGATTAACTAGAACTAGAAAAGCAAAAGTTACCACAATTGCTAAAGAAATGTATAATAGAGAATGGGTACCTAATACATCAACTTGGATTAGATATGACGCAGGTGATGAGAAGAAAAATGTACAATCTGAAATTTCTAAAGAGTGTGTTTTAGGAAAAGAGAATAGGGCAACACACGGTGGAATTTTTTCAAAATGTTATTCAACTGCTAAGTTTAATCCTTGGGCAGATTTATTTTCAATATCAATTTGGAATAGAGATAATCCTAAAGACTTAATTCATACTTACAAAGTAAGATGGTGGCACGCTGATAAAGATTATAAAGATACTTGGATTAAAAAATGGAAAACAGATAATGAATTTGTTATTGATGATCTTTTAGGTATAAAAAATATTAAAATAGACTGGTCATATCTACCAGAAACAAGAGATAAATTTAGTACGAAGGGAGGTGAATAAGTTGAGTATAACGGTTGAAGTTAGAAAAGGCAATGTTGAACAGGCTATGCGTGTGTTAAAGCGTAAAGTCCAAAAGGAAGGCATAGTAAAAGAATTAAGAGAAAGACAATCTTATGAAAAACCTTCAGAAAAAAAGAGAAGAAAAAGGAAGGAAAACATTGCAAATTGTAAGAAAGAGAAGAAAAAATTAGAACGACAAAGAGGTTATTAGTTTTAAAGTTTTGCGTTGGTGATAGATAAATATATAATGTTGGGGCTATTCGTAAGTCCTCACGCAGAAACCCGACCTAGAAATTAAGTCGGTGTCGCAAAACGCTGCTTTGCTACTTTACAGCGTGAACAATAAAGTAGCACTTATAGATATTCACTAGGGAACTGGTAGGGATCCTCAGCCTAGTGAATTTCTATAAGTAGGGTTGACAAAATAAAAATCGTACTTATATAAATAAATGTAGAACGCCATAATGGGTTCTACAAAATGAAACTCGCTTATAACAAAGGAGGTTTTTATGACCAATAAAGCAATTTCAATTTTTAATCAGTTAAGACCATTATCAGTAGGATTTGATGATGTATTTGACCACTTTGAGTCAATGTTCAATCATCAATATGATTCTATAAATGTTCCTAACTATCCACCATACAACATAATTAAGACAGGTAAGTACACTTATGATATACAAGTGGCACTTGCAGGGTATGGTAAAAAAGATGTAGATGTATCGTTTGAAAATAGCATCCTAACAATCAAGTCTATAAAGGACGAAGATGAAAAAGAAGTATCTGATAATGACGGTGTACTTCATAAGGGTATTGCTAAACGTATGTTTACCAAGTCTTTCACAATCGCTGATGAAGTAGAAATCAAAGGTGCTGAACTGAAAGATGGTCTATTATGTGTATCTATGGAGAGAGTTATTCCAGAACATAAGAAGGCTAGAACTATTAAAATTAAGTAGTTTAAGAGACCAGAGGCGAGGCAGCATTGACTTTCTCGCCTCTTTAGTATATACTAACACTATATAAATTATGAAGGAGTGAATAATTATGAACATAAGTGAAAACACCATATCGGTGTTAAAGAACTTTTCAGATATTAACCAGAATATTCTAGTTAAACCTGGAAACAAAATACAGACTATCTCTACAATGAAAAACATCTTGGCAGAAGCAGAGGTGACGGAGAAGTTTGATAGTGAGTTTGCTATATATGACTTGCCTGAATTTTTAAGGGCAGTTGATTTGTTTGAAAAACCTGCATTAAAATTTAATGGTGGTTCAAATGTAACTATAGCGTCCTCTAACAATAAACAATCAATCAAATATTTCTTTGCTGATAAGTCAGTTATTGTTGCACCAACAAAAGCAATCAATATGCCAGATCAGTATGTATCTTTTACTTTAAAGAAAGATGATTTTGCTAGATTGCAGAAAGCAATTACTACATTAAATTTACCAGATGTTGCCGTAGTAGGTGATGGTAAAAACATTAAGTTAGTTGCTACTGATAAGAAAAATAAATCTTCAAATGACTATTCTGAAGTAATCGGAGAAACTGATAAGAAGTTTAATGCTTACTTTAAAGCAGAAAACTTAAAGATTATTGGTGATGATTATGATGTAGAAATCTCACAACAAAAGATAAGTCATTTTGTTAACAGGAACAAACCTGTACAATATTGGATCGCACTAGAACCTGACTCTGAATTTTAAGGAGTTAGACTATGGCGGATTTCTTATGGGTTGAACAGTACCGACCTAAAACAATAGAGGACTGTATTCTACCAGAGCAAACTAAAAAGACATTTTTAGAATTTCTAAAGAAAAAAGAAATACCTAATATGTTGTTGTCAGGTACAGCAGGCACAGGTAAAACAACTGTTGCTCGTGCTTTATGTGAACAACTAAATGCTGATTATATCGTAATCAATGGTTCAGATGAAGGTAGACAAATTGATACCTTGAGGCATAAGATTAAAAACTTTGCTTCTACTGTATCTTTCAATACCGAATCTAAACATAAAGTAGTCATAATTGACGAGGCAGACTATATGAATGCTGAGTCAGTACAACCTGCTTTGCGTAATTTCATTGAAACATTTTATAAGAATTGTAGGTTTATATTAACTTGCAACTATCCTTATAAGTTTATTGAACCATTAAGAAGTAGATTTACACAAATAGATTTTAAGATAGTCAACGGTCAAAAGGTAAAGACAGCAACTGCTTTACTTAATAGACTAGGTAAAATACTTGATGAACAAGAGGTATCCTATGACAAAAAGGTACTTGCTGAGTTAATTCAAAAGTATTATCCAGACTTCAGAAAGACTATTAATGAACTACAAAGATATTCAGTAAATGGTAAAATTGATAGTGGTATCTTCTACAATCAAAAAGAGGCAGATATAAAGAGTTTATTTGCGTCTTTGAAGAAGAAAGACTTTAACGAAACTAGAAAGTGGGTAGTGAATAACTTGTCAGTAGCACCTGCTGATCTGTTTAGGATCATCTATGACTCGTCTAAAGAACATCTACATCCTCAATCTGTACCTCAAGCAATACTTTTATTAGCAGGATACCAATATAAATCAGCATTTGTAGCAGACCAAGAGATAAATATGGTTGCTTGTTTGACTGAAATAATGGCGACTTGCAAATTTAAATAAATTATTAAAGAGGATACAATGGCACGAAGAACATTTTGGCGTAAAGCGGTAGTCAAATTGCGAATGTGGTATGCAGATATACGAGGACATCACGGTAAAAGATATAATTATGAACCAGGTGATTGGTATATGGGCAGACATAACAGACGCAACAAATAATGGCATACGAATTAAAAGAATACTTGAAAGCGATTAACGAGTCTAAAGAGGACTTAATGAAATCAGATGAAACCTGGATTAAGAAATATCCAGCATACATTATTAATCGTTGTTTATCTATGTTTTGGGATACTCTACCTCAAGCAAATGAAATGAATGGTTATCACTTCCTAAGTAATCAGGTTCAGTTTCAATTTTTAATAAATAGTGTAAGAAAGAAAAAACGATTTGGTGGTCGCTGGTTAAAGCAATCCAAATTAGCTTCTTTAGAGTATGTGAAAGAGTATTACGGTTATAGCAATGAGAAGGCTAAAGACGCTCTCAATATACTTACAGAAAAACAAATTGAAGATATTAAAGAATCCTTGAAAAAAGGTGGGAGAAAAAAATGAGTGAAGAAATACAATGGTCGCCTGAAAGTATGTTAGAAGTAACTATCAAACAACCAGATGACTTTTTAAAAGTAAGAGAAACTTTAACAAGAATCGGCGTTGCAAGTAGAAAAGACAAAACACTATTTCAATCGTGTCATATACTGCACAAACAAGGTAAATATTACATAGTACATTTTAAAGAACTTTTTGCTTTAGATGGCAAGAAGGCAACTTTAGTTGAGAACGATATACAAAGAAGAAACACAATCGCTATTTTATTACAAGACTGGAACCTAATTGATATAGTTAATAAAGACGAGGCAAATAACAAGGCGCCTTTAAGTCAGATAAAAGTATTACCATTTAAAGAGAAAAAAGAATGGAATTTATCTGCTAAATATAACATAGGAAAAAAGGTTACAACAGATAGCGACAATGCAAATACCAAAGTTTAAAGAATTTTTTGTAGAACAAGATTTAGAGCGTAAGCAGAAACCTATATCTGTTGCTATTATTACAATAGCAGATTCAGATGACCCTAAAGAAAACACAACTGCTGATCTTATATCAAAAGCGTGTAAGAAAAAAGGCATAGAGTGTGTTATAGTCAATACAAAAACTACAATCATAACAGACAAAGACGAAGATAAAAATACATTAACGGTGTATAACTATGATGGTGATGGTGCTAAACATACTTTCATAGGTAAAGATACCATTTGTATGGTTAGAGGTGGTGCATTACAAGATGAAGGTGGTCTATCTTTAATATCTGCTTTTCAAAACTCACAAGCATTTATGATAAACACAAGAGCAGCAATGCTTACTTGTGATAATAAATTAACTTCAGCATTATTATTTGAAAAGTTTGGTGTACCTACACCTAGAACAGCATATGTATCAAACGAAAAGAATTTAAAAACTGCATTAGATAAAATTGGTGGTAAGTTTCCTGTTATATTAAAAACACTAACAGGTACACAAGGTGTTGGTGTAATTAAAGTTGAAAGTTATGAGGGTCTTGTTGCAACTGTACAAGCAATGTGGAAACTAGAAGCAGAAATGTTGATACAAGAATATATGAAAACAGATTTTGATGTAAGAACTTTTGTAGTAGATAACAAAATATTTGCAAGTACAAAAAGAACTCATAGTAGTTATGACTTCAGATCAAATACACATAGAGGTGCTGAAGCAGAACCATATAAATTAAGTGAAGAAGAAATAGAATTAGCATTAAAAACTGCTAGATTATCCAGAGCATATATGTGTGGTGTAGATCACATAGTTTACAAAGGTAAACCTTATGTGTTAGAAATAAACGGAAGTCCAGGGTCAGGTGCTGACTACGAAGGTTATCAGTACAAAGATTATTATTCTGATCCAGAACCATCAGGTAGAATAGATGGCGAAACTATGATGTCTTATGTAATTGATTGGGTAAAAGATAGAACTCATTGGGATAGACAATCACTTATAGAATGTGGTTGGTTAGAAACTATGGATGTAGATGAGATAGGAAAAGTTAGAGTTAAGTTTGATACAGGTAACGGTTCTGAATCGTGTGCTTTACACGCAGATGAAATAATAGAATCTAAAGGCAAAATTGTAAAATGGAAATACAATGGTAAAGTTTATACTAAACCTAAAAAAGGTGTCAGTAAAGTATTCAGATCAAACGCTACAAACGAACCATCTGAAACAAGACCAACAGTTTCTATGGCACTTACATTTAATGGATTTACATATCCAGATATAGAAGTTGGACTAGATAGTAGACCTAGATCAGGTTCAGACCTATTAGTCAATAGAGATTTAATGCGACAGATGAATATTGCTGTCAATCCTAATAGAACCTTTGTCCTAAGCAAACGCTTAAGACCTATTGAAAAAGAAGGAAAACAAGATAAAGTTGGATTTGAGAAAAAGTAGCTTGACAAATATATCAAAGTGTGATATAACTATACTATAACAATAAGGAGAAATAATGCAAGAAGTGAAAATATTAAGACTCTCTACTGGCGAAGATGTAATCGCTAAGGTAGGTGAGAACGATCAAGGAGTTAGTCTAAAAAATCCTTTCGTAATAATACCTCAACAATCAGCACCAGGAAAACCAATATCTTTAATGATGTCATTATACAATGCGTTTGGCAAAAGTGATACTGTTACAATTAGCAAAGATAAAATTGTTTTTCAAACTGATCCTAAAGAGGAAATATTAAAATCTTATGAACAAAATACAAGTAAGATATTAACACCTAAAACAAGTTTAATAACAGAAACAAGTATACCGACATTGAAGTGATAACAGTTTACTTTATACGGACTAACAACGAGAAAGTCTGTGTTGAAGTACCTGAAGGAACTACTTTAATGCAAGCAGCTCGTGAAGCAAAGTTAAGAGAGATACCTGCCGATTGTGGAGGTAACTGTGCTTGTGCTACTTGTCATATTCATTTAACAAATGCTTGGTCGCATTTACTACCTATTAAACAGAATGGGTTAGAACAATCATTATTAGAATATGAAAAAGGTTATATTGAAGGTGTGAGTAGATTGAGTTGTCAAATACAATTGACAAAAGAATTAGATAATTTAACGGTGAGATTAAGAGATAATGAACTTTTATAAATCAGTAATAGAACATCACGGTAAACTTCTTGTTAGAGGTATACACGATGGACAAGAGTTTAAAGAGAAGATTGATTATAGTCCTACTCTTTATGCAATCTCACAACAAGATACAGAATTTAAAACACTAACAGGTCAATCATTAAAACCAATTCAATTCGGTAGTATTAAAAAAGCAAGAGATTTTAAAAGAAATTACAATACAGATAATGCACCTATCTTTGGTATGGATCGTTATCAATATCAATACATTGCAGACAATTATCCTGAAGAAATAAAATGGTCAAAAGATCATATAAAGATATTCACACTTGATATAGAGTGTACTGCTGAAAATGGTTTTCCTGATATACAAAATCCTGTTGAAGAACTATTAGCAATTACAGTTAAAAATCAATCTAACAAACAGATTATAACTTGGGGTACAGGTGATTTTAAAACTGATAGAACAGATGTAACTTATATAAAATGTAGAAACGAAAAGTCTTTGATTATGGAGTTTATGAAATTCTGGATGAAAAACTATCCAGATGTAATCACAGGTTGGAATACAAAGTTTTTTGATTTACCTTATCTATGTAATAGAATTAAATTACTAACAGATGAAAAAGTTGTAAGAAGATTATCGCCTTGGAATCTAGTAGGCACGGAAGAGATAGTTGTAAGAGGTAGATCACAATTACATTATACTTTATACGGTATCGCAATGCTTGATTACCTTGATCTATATAAAAAGTTTATACCTACAAGACAAGAGAGTTATAAGTTAGATCATATCGGTAAAGTTGAATTAAATTTACCTAAAGACCCTAATCCTTACGATACATTTAGAGAATGGTATACAAAAGACTATCAATCATTTATTGATTACAATATTAAAGATGTTGAGATTGTTGACCAACTAGAAGACAAATTAAAACTAATTGAATTAATCTTAAATATGTCCTATGAGGCAAAGATTAATTATCAGGATGTATTTTCACAAGTTAGATTTTGGGATACATTAATCTATAACTTCTTGCGTAAAGATAACATTGTTATTCCACCAAAAGAAGATAATATAAAAGATGAAAAGTATCCTGGTGCATATGTAAAAGACCCATTGGTCGGTATGCACAACTGGATTGTTTCGTTTGACATCAACTCACTATACCCACATTTGATTATGCAGTATAATATTTCTCCAGAAAAAATTATTGGTATGAAATCAAATGGTATTAATGTGAATAAAATGTTGAATGAAACAACGCCTCTAACATATCTTAAAACTGAAGGTGCAACGATAACACCCAATGGCGCATTATTCAAAACTGATAGTGAAGGTTTTTTACCTAAACTATTAGGTAAGATGTATAATGATCGTGTATATTATAAGAAAAAAATGTTAGAGGCGAAAAAAGAATACAACAAAACAAAAGAACCTAAACTACAAAATGAAATTGCTCGTTGTCATAATATACAATGGGCAAAGAAAATTGCATTGAATAGTGCTTACGGTGCCATCGGCAATCAATACTTTAGATATTATGATGTAAGACAGGCAATGGCGATTACACTTGCAGGTCAATTTGTTATTCGTTTCATAGAGAAGAATGTAAATGAATATATGAATAAGATATTAAAGACACACGATAAGATAGATTATGTTGTGGCGTCTGATACAGATTCAATTTATCTTACAATGGATAAACTTGTTGAACAAGTATGTAAAGATAAAACAAAAGATCAAACATTAAAGTTTCTAAACAAAGTTGTTGAAAGTAGAATAGAACCTTTCCTAGATAAATGTTTCAAACAATTAGCAGAATATACTAACGCATTTGAAAACAAAATGGTAATGAAACGAGAAGTAATTGCTGACAAAGGTATATGGACTGCTAAAAAAAGATATATGTTAAATGTATTAGATGAAGAAGGTATTACATTTGACGAACCTAAACTAAAGATTATGGGTATTGAAGCAGTTAAATCATCTACGCCTGAATATTGTAGAGGTAGAATTAAAGAGGCAATTAAAATTATAATGTCTAAACAACAAAGTGATCTACACAAATTTGTTGCAGATACTAAAAAAGAATTTTTTGATTTACCTGCTGAGGCAATATCATTTCCTAGAAGTTGTAATAATATGAGAAAATATCATAGTAGTTCCAGTGTGTTTATTAAAGGCACACCTATTCACGTGAAAGGTGCATTGATATATAATCAACAAATAAAAGAGTTTGGATTAGAAAAGAAATATCCTTTGATACAAGAAGGTGATAAAATTAAATTTATTAAACTACTAGAAGCAAATCCATTTAAGTTTGATGTAATCAGTTATGTATCTGAACTACCTAAAGAGTTTAAATTAAAAGATTATGTTGATAAGGAATTACAGTTTGAAAAAACATTCCTTGATCCTATTAGATTTATATTACAACCTATTGGGTGGACACCTGAACCAAAGGCAAGTTTAGAGGCATTTTTTTAATGATAGAATTAAGAATAGTAAATGATGATAACGCTAAAGAATATGTTAAAGAAACAATACAAAAGTTTCATAGTTATGTACCATCAACTCAATCTGTTGGTAGGAGAATTGATTGGATTGTGTTTAACGAAGGAAATCCTGTAGGTATGATAGGTATAGGTTCGTCTGTATATCCACCACCAAAAGATATTCTTAATTATGTTAAGATGAAGAAAGATGTATATAAAGATAACTTCAATTCGTTTGCTAACAACTGGCGTTTCTGTATGAGAGAAAAGATTAAGAACGCAGGTACACAAATACTAAAAGAATTAAGAAGACAAGCACCACTACATTGGAAACAAAAGTATAATGATGAACTTAAATACTTAATTACATTTGTTGCAGGTGGTAATAACGGTGCAGTTTATAAAGCAGACAATTGGATACATTGTGGTCAAACTGCTGGTTTACCTAAACACGAATCAGTATCTATGAAGTGGCACAACAAAGAAGAATTAAAAGAACTGTATGTAAAACCTACAGGCGAAAACAAAAAAATGATTTTTATAAAGAGCATATGATAACAAATTTATACATTTTATATTTTACAATCTTTATAGGATTTCAAATAGGTCAAAGAATTGCAATGACAACTATTGATACTAAAACATTTTTTATAATAATATTGACAATATGGACATTGATAAAAAGTATAGCGTAATATACGCAGACCCACCTTGGTCTTTTAAAACTTATTCTGATAAAGGTAAGGATAGAAGTCCAGAGAATCATTATAATGTTATGAACTTTAAAGACATATGTAATTTACCTGTAAACAATATTGCTAATGATAATTCAGTTTTATTAATGTGGGTTATTGATCCACTACTAGATAAAGCATTTAAAGTAATAGACGCTTGGGGATTCAAATACAAGACAGTAGGATTTACTTGGGCGAAGACAAACAAAAAGTCTTTAGGATTTTTTACAGGTCTAGGATACTGGACAAGAGGTAATCCTGAAATGTGTTTACTAGCAACGAAAGGTAAACCAAAACGAATCAGTAAATCAGTACCTCAATTAGTAGTAGAACAGCGTAGAGAACATAGTAGAAAACCAGATATAATGTACAATCATATAGAGAACTTATTAGACGGACCATATATAGAATTGTTTGCTAGAACTAAAAGAAAAGGTTGGGACTGTTGGGGAAATCAAACAGATAAATTTTGATATGCTATTGACTCTTTCTCTATTATATGTTATAATGATATACGCTTTTATAGTGTGGTTATTAATGAAATGGAATAATGAAGATATTAAAAGATAATATAAACGACTTTTTTAAATGGGTCAAAGGTACTGAACTCGTTGAACTAGACGATATAGATGTGGCAGAGGATCCTGTTAGACCTGAATTAACTTTAGGTTTCCGTATTATGCACGGCCGAAAAATATTTGGTCTAAAGTATAATGATGAGATTGAGGCGATTGTCTGTGTTGCATTGTGTCCTGAAGTACCTCATACTGTTAGAGAAATGGATTATATGTCGCAAGCCGCCAACCAAGATGGTCAGCGAGGCGAAATTGTAGTTGCTTATACTGTATGGTCTAGGAAAAGAGGTGCAGGTAAAGAGATAGTTAAGAAACTAGGAGAGTGGGCAAAGAAACATCATTGTGCCAGACTAGTTACCTTATCTCCATTAACACCTATGGCAACTCACTTTCATATTAAGAATGGTGCTAAACAAGTACATATAAATGACGTAACACAAAATTTTGAATACAAACTATAATGGAATACTTAAAACAATACGCTAACGAAAACAAATTACCAATCATAGATCAGATTGCTTTTGAAAGAATAACAAATGATATTGGTAGAGATCAGTTTAGATTAGACTTAGCAGACTATATTGAGAAGTACAGACCTGTATTTCCTCTAAAGAAAATAACTTTAGATGATGTAAGAAATTCATTCCACGATTTACAAAAACAAGACATAGGTACATACTGCAATACTAACGATAACAATGTTATGGAAAAGTATTCAGATTACAAATACAATTACAAAGATTATGGTCTAGGTGTTATATCAGCACCATCAACTTATAATAATGTATCTAATTATTTTCACCAAGAATTAAGATTAAACTGTTCAAGTTATAGTTTTAAAGCACCTTTAGATGTATGGTACAATGGTACTGCAAAAGATATATGGCGTTGTCTAGGTCCTATCTGGCGAGGTATCAACAATATGAAGACAGTATTAGTTGAAGGTAAAGAAGAATTAAGAGGTGGACAATTATCTGAAGCAAGTTATATGAGTGCCTTTAGATTAGGTACATATATTGCAACTCAATTTAAACCTAATGTTGCTAAGACTATCTATCAACTAACAAATGCTAAAAAAGTTTTAGATACAAGTTGTGGTTGGGGCGATAGACTTGCAGGTTTCTTTGCTTCAGACGCTGAAGAATATATCGGTTGTGATCCAAACCCTAATACTTACAAACAATATATGAAACAAATTGAATTGTATAATAGTTTTCTAATTAAACCTAAAAAGGTTACTATCTACAATACAGGTGCTGAAGATTTACCTTGGGATACAATTAAAGATGTTGATTGTTCTTTTACAAGTCCACCATATTTTAGTACCGAAGAATATAATAAAGGTGGAGAGAAAGAAGAAAATCAATCGTGGTTTAAATTCAACGAGTACGAGAAGTGGCGTGATGATTTCTTTTTACCTGTATCTAAAAAATGTTTTGAAGTATCTAAACACACATTAATTAATATTATGGATCCGACTATCAAAGGTAAACGATATAAAAGTTGTGATGAAGTTGTTGATATGTTAAAAGATAACTTTATAGGTCAAATAGGAATGAGAATTATGCAAAGACCTAAATCAGATAAGTTATTTGAAACAGAAAAAGATAAACAAGAGTTTATGAATAAAACATTTATAGAAAATGTATGGTGTTTTTCTAAAGACAAAAATGTAGATTTATTTAAGTCAATAAGAAAAGGAACACTTGATAGTTTTTTTGAATAAATATTATGATGGCAATACAACCTAAAGAATACAACGCCCAGCAAGAATATTGGGACTATCAAAGAAAAGTACAATATAACAAAGAACAAATTTTTGCTATGGCAAAAAGATTTGAAGGTAGAACTTATAATGACTTTGGTCCTGTACATATTGATGAAGTTAAGAAAATGTTGTGGGATAAAATACAACCACACGAATATGAAGAACCACCAGTAGATTGGGTACCAGAGGATTCTAAATACAGACTATGGCACGAAGATCAATTAGACATAACTAAACTATCACCAAAAGCGAGAAAGGTTGTATTGAGAGCAAAATCAAAAGTTAATGAGGTACCAAATATATTAAATGATGATTACGATATATAATAAACAAAGAACAATGACACATAATTTTCCTGCAAAGGAGCTTGACAATATTAAGAAAGTGTGTTATGATATGGGTATCAAATGGTACACAATATCTTATAATGATAAGGAGATGATAGAATATGAGCAACTTTCTAAAGGACATAATTAAAGAAACAGGTAATGAATACGCAACACTAGTTAGTGAAGGTGTTGATACAGCAGATGTAACAAATTTTATAGACACAGGTTCGTATGCCTTTAATGCTCTATTATCAGGATCAATTTACGGTGGAATGCCAGCGAACAAGATTACTGCAATTGCAGGTGAGGCCGCTACAGGTAAAACATTTTTTGCATTAGGAATCGTAAAAGCATTTTTAGACAAAGACAAAGACGCAGGTGTAATCTATTTTGAATCAGAAAGTGCAATCTCAAAAAGTATGATTGAAAGTAGAGGTGTCGACTCAACTAGAATGGTTGTCGTACCTGTATCAACTGTACAAGAATTTAGAACTCAATCTTTAAAAATTTTAGACAAGTATATTGAACAACCAGAGGATAAAAGAAAACCTTTGTTGTTTGTATTAGATAGTTTAGGTATGTTATCTACAACTAAAGAAATGGAAGACACAGCCGCAGGTAAAGAAACAAGAGATATGACTAGATCACAAATAGTTAAATCTACATTTAGAGTATTAACTTTAAAACTTGGTAAGGCAGCTGTTCCTATGATAATGACCAATCACACTTATGATGTTATTGGTTCTATGTATCCACAAAAAGAAATGGGTGGTGGTTCAGGTTTGAAATACGCCGCTTCATCAATAGTTTATTTAAGTAAGAGAAAAGAAAAAGACGGTACCGAAGTAATTGGTAATATTATTCATTGTAAAAATTATAAGTCAAGGTTAACAAAAGAAAATGCTATGATAGATGTAAGACTAACATACAAAGAGGGATTAGATCAATACTATGGTCTATTAGAACTCGGAGAAGCAGCAGGTGTATTTAAAAAAGTATCTACAAGATACGAAACTCCTGATGGTTCAAAAGTATTTGGTAAAAACATCAATGAGAATCCTGATAAGTATTTTACAAAAGAAGTATTAGAAAAAATAGATGAATATGCCAAAAGAAAATTTACCTACGGATCAGAAGAAACCGAACAATCAGAATAAAAAATACGCCTTCGTACAAAAAGAAGGTGACGATTTTACTTCTATAAAGTTATTACAACCACCTTACAAAGGTGTTATCTTCAAATACGGAAAAGTTGGATTTAGTGAAAACGAAAATCCTGACGGCACTAGATCAATGAAATTTGATTACGATATACTTTTCAATCCACACGAAACGGACCTTGACAATAAAGAGTTTATAGACTATATTGGTGATATGTTAATAGAATTTTTAGATGAGAAATTGAAAAAGGGAGAACCAATTGAGTAATTATATTTCTGTATATGATGATGTACTAAAACCAAAACAATGTCAACACTTGATTGACAAGTTTGAAGATTCAAAACAACAATGGGTTAAAACAGAATTGAAAGATCACAGGTCTTTTACTGAAATCAATATCAATTCAAATGAAGATTGGCAAGAGTATGTTGATATAATATACAAAACATTAAGACCATATGTAGGCAAGTATATGAAAGATAATAACATAGATGAAGTCAAACAATGGCCAGAAAAATTTGGGTTTGAACAAATCCGTTTTAAAAAATATGAAGTTAATAATGTAGATGAATTTCAGGAACACGTGGATGTTATGGACTATGCTAGTGCCAAAAGATTTCTTGTGTTCTTTTTATATTTAAAAGATAATGAAGGTGGTCATACATCTTTTCCTGAATATAAAATGAAAGTACAACCAAAGACTGGCAGATTATTAATGTTTCCTCCTATGTGGAACTATAAACATATAGGACATAAACCAATTCAACAACCAAAATATATAGTAGGAAGTTATCTACACTACATTTAATTATGAATAACGAAAGAATAGAATTTACAATATTAAGAAATCTTATATTTAATGAAGATTACACAAGAAAAGTTTTACCTTTTGTAAACGAAATCTATTTTCCTAAAAGAGAAGAACAGATTTTATTCCAAGAGATTAATTCTTTTGTAATGAAGTATAAGAATCTACCATCAAAAGAATCAATACTAATAGAACTAGGCAATCGTAAAGATATAAACGAAGAAGAAAACAGAATAGTAAAAGAATTAATCAACACATTAAATCCTGAAGAAATAGATCAACAATGGTTGTTAGATACAACAGAAAAGTTTTGTAAAGATCGTGCTGTTCACAATGCAGTATTAGACGGTATCAAAATTTTAGATGGCAAATCTAAAGACAAAACACCAGAGGCAATACCTAGTATTCTAGCAGACGCATTAGCAGTTAGTTTTGATAATCATATAGGGCACGATTATATAGAAGACGCAGACGACAGATTTAAATTTTATCACACAAAAGAGAAGAAGTATCAATTTGATTTATCTTACTTCAACAGAATTACAAAAGGTGGTGTACCAAGTAAAACATTAAACATTGCTCTTGCAGGTACAGGTGTAGGTAAGTCTTTGTTTATGTGTCATTGTGCTAGTGCTTATTTGGCACAAGGTTTAAATGTATTGTATATTACTTTAGAAATGGCTGAAGAAAGAATTGCTGAAAGAATTGACGCAAACTTATTAGATGTATCTATGGATGATCTACACGCTCTACCAAAAGACTTGTATGATTCTAAAATATTAAAAGTAAAAAACAGATCAACTGGTAAATTAATTATCAAAGAATATCCAACAGCGTCTGCTCACGCAGGTCATTTCAGATCATTGTTTAATGAACTATCATTAAAGAAAAGTTTTAGACCAGATGTTGTATTCATAGATTATCTTAACATATGTACTAGTGCTAGATTTAAAGGTGGTAATGTAGGATCATATTTTTTTATCAAGGCAATTGCTGAAGAATTAAGAGGTCTTGCTGTTGAGTTTAATGTACCAATCTTTAGTGCAACACAAACAACAAGAACAGGATTCGTTTCAACTGATATTGGTTTAGAAGATACAGCAGAGTCTTTCGGATTACCTGCTACAGCTGACTTTATGTTTGCTTTACAATCAAATGAAGAACTAGAACAACTAGGTCAAATGAAAGTAAAACAATTAAAGAATAGATATAATGATCCAGGTATCAACAGATCATTTATCATTGGTGTTGATAGAGCAAAAATGAAACTATATGATGTAGAAAACTCAGCACAAAACATAGTTGATAAAGGAAAGGAACCTGATCTTAAAGTAGAAAATCCCTACGATAAGTTTTCAGATTTTAAAGTATAATGCCCAAAAAACAAAAAGTAAGATTTCATAAAGGTGATAGAAAACCTAAATCAGATAAAGAATACAACGATCTGTCTTACAAAGTAAAAATGAAAAAGAAAGGTCGTAAGATACTATGGCAAGTATTAGAACAACCTACAAAGAATACTATTGCTGAATATTTTTTTGAAGAAGACGCACAAAAACTAGCAGACTTCCAGAATAAGAATCAAGTATGGAAACTCTCTGGTGGTATACCCAAAATGTTCTGGATTAAGGCTTGACAACCTCTTATAAATATGCTATAGAGAGAGAACTATGGCAATATTTAGCAAAGCAGATTTACCTAAATCAAAATATATCATATCTATCGTAGCCAAAATTAAAAAAGGCACGCCAATTAAAGTAAAAGATGGCAAGTCCTACAAGTTTGAAAAAACTAAAGATATTGAAATGATAGAAAAAGTACAAACAAATTATTCAAAGTATAGTAAAATACTTTATCCTAATAGTAAGTTTGAACCTATATTTAAAGAAGGTAAAAAGTATTTTACATTTACAGACATTGATAAAGCACCATTTTCAGGTATGGGTGGTCAATCAAGGAATGCTTTAGGTAAAAAACTAGCAGACGCAGGTGAGTTAGCAACCGTAATGTCTTTGCAAAAAAATATTAAAACTGCTAAAGATACAGGACAATCTATATTTGTAAATAATCCAGATGCTTTTGCTGATTGGTATAATACATTTCAACTTACAGGTCCAGCAGTTAAAAAAATTGTGGGATCTTTAACTAACTATGTTATTATCCACGACGCTACCGATAAATCAAATTTTGGAACTACTATTACAGAATTTATAAAGAAAGCAAAATTAGGAAATTCAAATTCTTGGAATCCAGCAGATGTTTATATAATTAAAAAAAGTGCAAAAGATAAAATAATCAAAGATATGAAAAAAATAATTGACACTTATGATACTTCAGATGGATTAGTTAATATGTTTAACGATAAATTGTATAAGCTTTATACGAGCAAACAGATGTATCCAATTTCTCTTAAACAGATAATTTCAGAAAAAGCAAATATAGATTACACAAATAAACCAGGTACAGTTAAAGTGGCAAATTTTAATATTGAAATAGCAAAATTTAATTGTAACTTAACTACTGAAGGTAAAGAAATAGGTCTATTTACCTTTACAAATAAAGACACAAGAAAACAAATTAATTTACAAGTTAGAGGATTTCCTCACGGCTATGGTACTGCACAAACTGAAATTACATCCGATGGTACACCAACAGGAGGACGTTTAGGAAAAATTCCTACAAAGGTAGTTGATAGTGTTATGAGTCAATACAAGGATGCTAGAATTAATAGTATAAGATATTTTGGTGCAGGTAAACCATTTTCAGATTTTGATGAAAGTAAATGTAAAGAAACTTATAAGATGTATCAAACCGTTATTAAAAACTCAAAAGTTAATAATGAAAAAAAATTAAGTTATGAAGATTTTGAAAAATCAATTAAGATTGCAAAAAAAGATATGGATGTTGCTGAAAATATGGTTATGAAAATTCAAGGTTTAAAAATAATGAACTTTTTTATAACAAATGAAAAAGACTTATCTGCTATTATGAATAAGATGATAAACGGTGCTAAAAAAGTAAGTGATACTAACGGCTTCTTTATTAAGATATACTAGAGATAAAGTATTATAAATAGTATTAGTTGATTTATATGGAAAATGTGATTATTATATTAATGGAACAAATTGGAGAGAGATGTTTAGTTTTAAAGGTTTTATTACCACAGAAAAGAATACGCATTTAGAACACCTAGAAGACGATATAATTAATCGTGGTTCAGATGGTGGTCGTAATGCAGTAAGTTTTTTAAAGTCAGTTAGAAATATGTTAGCTGGTTCTGCTAGCGGACGAGTTAATATGTCTGTTAAATGGGACGGCGCTCCTGCTATTGTTGCAGGTAGAAATCCTGAGAACGGCAAATTCTTTGTCGGCACAAAATCAGTCTTCAATAAAACACCTAAAATCAATTATACACCTGGCGACATTGCGAGTAATCACTCTGGTCCTGTTGCAGATAAATTAAGAGTATGTTTAAAAGAATTAAAAAGATTAGGTATTACAGGTATCTATCAAGGCGATTTACTATTTACAAAAGGCGATACTAAAGTAGCAAACATAGATGGTGAAAGAATGATAACTTTTACACCTAACACTATTACATATGCAGTACCAGTATCATCTGCTTTAGGTAGAAAAATTAGTAGAGCAAGATTAGGTATTGTATTTCATACTTACTACACAGGTAAAACTATGTCATCTTTAGGTGCTGGGTTTGGTACTGTTAGTGGTAAGACAGGTTCAACGGCAGTCTATTTAGCAAGTGCAGGTTATACAGATACATCTGGTTCATCTACATTTACATCTGGAGAACTATCTAGGTTTGACGGACTAATAAGAATGGCAGAAGGTTCTTTAGCAAAGGCAGCGCCTTTATTAAATGTTATGAAATCAAATGATCCTCTATCAGTAGGGTTTAGATTAAAGTCATTTTTTAATCACTACATAAAAAATAGTCAAGGTGCTTCTATGGCAAAAGTTAAAACTTTACAAGATATGTTTAGAGATTATTACGATCAAATTTTAACAGCAGAAATTTCTGATAGAAAAACACCTAGAGGTAAAGATAAATTTATTAAAGCAAAAAGAGATGGTCTACAATTTATAGATAAAAATAGAAGTGCTTTATATTTTGCTATTGCCTCTCACGTAAGTTTAGGTAATGCAAAGAATTTTCTTATACAAAAACTATCGCAGATACAAAGTATAGGACATTTTATTAGAACACCTAATGGATATAGAGTAACTAATCCAGAAGGTTTTGTTGCAGTAGATAAAAAAGCAGGTGCAGTTAAACTTGTAGATAGATTAGAATTTAGTAGAGCAAACTTTACGATTGCTAAAGATTGGGTAAAAGGATAATGAAAAAAACTTTACAAGAAGTTAGAGAATATATCAACGAAGGTGTTTATGATCCTGGTATATTCAAGGCGTTCTTTTTAGCAGGTGGTCCTGGTTCAGGTAAAACATTTGTAACTTCAAGTGCGTTTGCAGGTACAGGATTAAAACTTGTCAATAGTGATGTAAAATTTGAAAGAGATTTAAGAAAAGCAAACTTGTCATTAAAAATGCCAGATGAAGAAGCATACTTTAGAGATATAATTAGAAAAGGTGCAAAAGAATTTGTAGGTAAACAATTAGATCAATACTTGAAAGGTAGACTAGGTTTAATTATAGATAGTACAGCAAGAGATTATTCAGTTATACAAAGACAATATAATTTATGTAGAAACATAGGATACGATTGTTATATGATATTTGTTAATACAAGTTTAGAAGTTGCAATAGAAAGAAATAAAACTAGAAGTAGATCAATACCAGAATACATAGTACAAAAAAGTTGGAAAGGTGTTCAATCAAATATGGGTGCATTTCAAAAAGTATTTGGGCATAGTAAAATGTTAATTGTAGATAATAGTAGGGACGAGAAAGAATTAGTTACACAAACTTTAAATACTGCTTCTCGTTTTATAAGAAGTAGAATGAGAACTAAACCAGAAAATGGAATTGCAATGTCTTGGATTAAAAGAGAGTTAGAAGCAAAGAAAAGAATATGAGCATAGGATTTAAAGATTACTTATTTAAATATTTAAAAGATAAGCAACAAGATGAGGCAGTCATAGATATACCTAGACAGACCTATGCTATAGGTGTGTTCTCTAATCCTGAAGATAAAGATCCAAAAATTAAACCTGAAATTATCGGTCAGATAATGAAACAGTTTACAGAATTTAAAAAAGAATATCCTATATTAGATTATTCTTTAATAGGTTCTATCTTAACTAGAAGATATAGAGATGACGCTGACTTGGACATCAATGTTTTATTTGATGTACCTAAAGAGAAACAAGAAGAAGAAAGATTAAGATTATCACAAAAGTTTTTATCTGTTAAAAATCCTGACAACATACAAGGTAAACTAATACCTGGTACAAGACATCCTATTAATTATTATTTTATTACAGATAAGGAAACTTATGACGATCAGAATAAAAAGGCAGACGCAGTATTTGATATAGGTAAAAATAAATTTATTAAACGACCTGAAGATTTTGAATTTGATCCTGCGTTATATGTAAAAGACTTTGATAAAAAAGTACAAGAGATAGATGTAATCAAAGGTGAATTAAAAAGAGATATAATAGATTACAACGAATTAAAAGGACTAACAACAAATGATGTCTTAAACTTACAAGATAAAGTAAAAGATAAGTTAGATGAAATAGAAGATAGTATAGAAGACATTATAAGAATAGGTGATACTGTTGACGCCGAAAGAAGAAAAGCGTTTGATAGTGATATGTCGCCTGAAGAAATAAGAAAATACGGTATAAAGAATAGATTACCTAAAGCAGTTATCTACAAAATGTTAGAGAAGTATCATTATATTTCTTTCTACAAAAAATGTAAAAAGATTTTAGATGATGGTATTGTAACTGACAAAGAAGTAGATAGTTTAAAAACAGAAGCAAGAAGAAAATCAATTGCATTTACATTTGGTAGATTTAATCCACCAACATCTGGACACGAAAAACTAATTAAGAAAGTAGCAAGTATCAGAGCAGATACTTTTAAAATATATTTAAGTAGAAGTAATGATCCTAAAAAGAATCCATTATCTCCTAGAACTAAATTAACTCATATGAAATTTATGTTTCCTAAGTATAGTAGAAACATTGAAATCAATAACACAAATATGATTTTAGATATTGCAAGTAGATTGCATAATCAAGGATATACTGAAATCTTTATGGTAGTAGGTAGTGATAGAGTTAGAGAATTTGAAACAATACTTAACAAGTACAATGATGTAAGAAGTAGGCACGGATACTACAACTTTGATAATATCAATGTAGTATCAGCAGGTGAAAGAGATCCAGATTCAGATGGCGTATCAGGTATGTCAGCAAGTAAGATGAGGGATGCCGCTAGTAAAGATGACTACAACACATTTAAAAGAGGTGTACCTACAGGATATAGAAACGCAGATGATTTATTCAAAGACGTAAGAAAAGGAATGAGATTAGTAGCAAGTATGGAATACGATACTAACTTTAGACCAATTAAAACTTTACAAGAATTTGAACAAAAACAAATAAGAGATTTATATATTAGAGAAATGATTTTTAATATAGGAGATCAAATTAAATATATCAAAGAAGATATTGATGGTAAAGTGATTAGAAAAGGTACAAATTATATTGTACTAGAAGATAACAACAATAATTTACACAAAGCTTGGATATGGGATTGTTTACCTAATCCAGCAGATAGAGAGGCACAAGTGCGAGAACACAATTTAGATGTAGATTACGGCTTTACAGCTGTTTCTACTAAAGAAGATATGGATAGGTTGCCACAAGACAAAGATGTTAAGAAAAAAGATGGCACACAACCTAAAAAGTATTACAAAGATATGTCAAAAGACACAAAAGATAAAAGAGCAGATCATTTTAAGAAGACAGATACTACTAAAAATGATAACGATCCAGCGCCAGGAGATAAAGACGCAAAGACGAAACCTAGTACACATACAAAGAAATTCAAACAAATGTATGGTGAAACTAAAAAAGAATCATATGATATAGGACACGACTATGCTAAACACGCTGTATCAGTTACACCAGGACAAGACGGATATGACCCTAATTATCAAGGTGGATCATATAAACCTGCAGTAGATAACATTTCTGGAGATCAAGTAGTAAATAGACCAATTAGTGATGATATTTCTGTAAAAGATATCAACGATTGGGCAACTACAAGTGAAACAATAGATAAATATAAGGAAAGATACAAAGAAGAATGGCAGAAAAAACTGTCTGAAGTTGTATCTAAAATGATAAGGAATATATAATGTTGAGTTTTAAAGACTACAAAGATAGAATATCAAAGTCGGTACACTATCATATTGAAAATAATATACCTTTTGCTGAGAACATTTATAGGGTTCATAGTGAAGAATTTTATAAGTTGTTTAGTGAGGCAAGAGGATTGTATAGTGAAGGACTATTAACTGAATTGAACGATTGGGATAAACAGTTATTAGATACAGACATTGGTGAGTTTGGTTTGTATGAAAATCAAAAAGTACCTTTAGACTGCCCTATACAAGAAGAAGACAAAAAAGATCCGCCTTTAAACAAACCTAAAAAAGGTGGACCTAAAAAGTTTTATGTCTTTGTTAAAGACGGAGATAAAATTAAAAAGGTTACTTGGGGCGATACAACAGGACTAAAAGTCAAGTTGAATGATAAAGACGCCAGAAAATCTTTTGCTGCTAGGCACAAATGTGCTCAACAGAAAGATAGAACAAGTGCTGCTTATTGGGCGTGTAATTTGCCTAGATATGCAAAGAGTTTAGGTTTAAGTGGTGGTGGAAACTTTTATTGGTAATGTTAGATAATTATTATAAACCTTTTGAAGATTTTGAAAATAGTATTTACGATAAGATATTTACTAGAGTTATTAAAGAAGATGTGAAACAAGATCAACTTATATGGCACAAAGATAAAAAAGACCGTGATATAAAAGTTGTGTATGGTACAGGATGGAAATTACAAAATGATAATGAGTTGCCCTTTGAATTAGAGATAGGACAACATTATCATATAAACAAAGAGTCGTTTCATAGATTACTAAAAGGTAATTCGGAACTAAAACTAGAGATAAAAGAATATGAGTAGAACATTAAAAGAAGTAAGAGAAAATTTATTAGAGGCTGCCGAAGCTAGTAAAACTAATTTACAATACATTAGAGCAAAGACAGCTAAGAACGACCACTTTGAAAGTAGAAGATATATCGCTTCTGAAATTTTAAGAGATAAAAAATTAGCAGACGCATACAAAGGTTTAGAAGCAGTACACGATAACTATGCTAGAGTTATAGGTAATGACGCAATTACTATCAGACAAAGATTAGAAAAAATGATGATGGCAGATTTAAAAAGAAAAATTAAAAATTGGGACGAAGTTTATTCGGCACTATAAGGGAGAACAATGACACATATTAGAACATTAATGGATCAAATGATACAGATAGACGAAGGCAGAATGAAAGATATATTTACTGCTGACGAAGAAGGTAAATCTGCTAAAGAAATTGCTAAGGCATTAAACTTACCATTAGGTACAGTTAAGAAAATTTTAGGTGAAGACAACGACTTACAAGAATTTTCATCAAGTCAATTAGATATATTAGCAAAACAATATGCTGGTCTATCAGGTAAAACAATTTCAGTTGACAACGCAAATAAATTAAGACAGATATTTAAAAGAATACCTGATAGTGCTATGGACGCTTTAAGAAAGAAAAAGATACCTTTCTTATCAGGTCTTGCATTATCTCGTATGGTACAAAAAGGTATGCCTGTAAAAGAAGATAAAGAAGAACCTAAATTAGAACCTGGAAAAGATGGTAAGGTTGGTCCTGCAGGTAAGATTGCTCTTGCAAAAGAAAAAGATACAGACGCTTTAGAAGCACAATTAGTTACTGCTAAAGGTCAGATAGAACTTCTTAAAACTAAATTAGAAAACGAAAAGAACAAGGCAGTTAAACCAGAACCTAATAAAGAAACAGGCGAAGTACCTTTAACAGTAGGTATTGCACACAAATATTTAAAAGACAAACAAGAAAAAGAACAAGAAAAAAAAGAAGTTAAAAAAGAAGAAACAATAGTAGAGTTTAAAAAGATGACAGTATCTTTTAAAACACACGATATGATGTCCAAAGCTTCAACTGATTTAGCAAAACAAGGTTTTACTATTTCAGGAACAATGAAAGCATTAAAAGTAGATGGCAAAGGTGCAGACCTTAACAAGTATGCCACAGATTTAAAAAACAATTATGGTGCAACAATTGTAGCAGAGGAAAACTTAAAAGAAGCAGACCCTATTACATATGGTCCTGATAAAGTTGCAAAGGCAATGGCAATCGCTACAAAAAGTGATGGACAATATAGTAAGGCAGTAAGAGAAATAGAAAAGATCGGTAAAGACTTATCTAAAGTATCTACTATTGCTAGAGCATTAAAAACTGCTAATGAAGACAGACAAGCAGGTGCTAAATTAGTTTACGAACAAATCAAAGGTCTTAAAAACAAAGCAGAAAAAACAGGTATGCCATACGGTATACTTAAAAAAGTTTACGATAGAGGTATGGCAGCGTGGAGAGGTGGTCACAGACCAGGAACTACACAGCAACAATGGGCATTTGCTAGAGTAAACTCTTTTGTAACTAAATCATCTGGTACCTGGGGTGGTGCAGATAAAGATTTAGCAAAACAGGTAAAGGGATAAAACTAAAATGAATGAAAAATATTTAAAAACAAAAGAAGGTAGTATTGAAGATACTGTAAAACTTATGCAAAATAAAGTTTTAGAATCTGACTACCAAGATAAATTTAAAAAGGCATTAGACAAAGAAGGTAAACCTTTAGGTCATATGACAGGTGCTGAAAAGAAAGCATTTTTTGGCAAAGTAGATAAAATGCACACTGCTAAAAAAGAAGTTAAAGAAGAAGACGCTTACGATGGCACTCCTGCTGAAGTTAAAAAACTTAAAGCAAAAGAAAAAGCAGATGCTGAAAAAGCAAAAGCAAAATCTAAAAAAGAAGAAGTCAACGAAACACATACTACTCAAACTGCTAAAGCAAATGCACATCAAAGAAGTGCTGGTGGTGAGAAAAGTCCTATCAGTCATATGGTAAATAAATCTATTAAAGAGATTACTGCAAATGACGGTAAAACTTTTGCTCAAATGAGAGCAGAGATGGACGAGGCGTGTTGGGATTCCCATAAACAAGTCGGTACTAAAATGAAAGGTGGCAAACAAGTCCCTAACTGTGTACCAAAGAATGAGGATACATCATACCCTAGTAAAGACGCTAAGATTAAAGGTGAAAATCCTGCTGACAAAGGTGAAAAAGAACAAAAAGCAGGCGAAGACACTAGAGATCCAAAGAAGAAAACAATGTCAGGTCAAGTTGCAACTTCTCCTGAAATGAATCCTAAAGTAGATTACAAATACTAGAAATATGAAACCTCGTATCTATTGTGATATGGATGGTGTTCTTTGCGACTTCAAAAAAGCGGCTGAAAAAGTAACTGGTATGCCTATAACTAAATGGTCATACGCAAGTAAGACTGAAAAGTGGCAACCAATCAAAGACACCCCAAAATTTTGGCACACTATGCCGTGGCAAAGTGGCGGTAGATCGCTATGGTCTTTCATATCAAAACATAAACCCCATATTCTATCAGCATATGTAGAAGAAAGTTTTGATCCTAACTGTATACCTGGTAAATCACATTGGGCAAGAACTAAATTAGGCATTGCACCTGGTAGAATTAATCTAGTTAAAAGAGTACAGAAACAGAATTACGCAAAAGTAGCAGGTCAACCTGCAATATTAATAGACGATTACAAGAAAAACACAGACCAATTCACACAAAGAGGTGGTATTGGCATACTTCACACATCTACACCAAACACACTAGCACAACTTAAAAAACTAGGTTTCTAGTATCTTTTCTTATAAATATACACATATATAACAACATTGAGTACCTTAACAATTTAACAAGGGAGAGAATAATATGTCAAGTTGGACTAAAGCAGATTCAGCAGCAGGAGCACCTTTATGGGCAGCGACTATGTTGAATGTAGCACCTTCAAGTGCTAATAGAACTTCGTTATATCAAAACACTAGTGCTAATACTTTTATAAGTGGCGCAACTAATGGTTTGTTTAACTACACAACATCTGAAACGCAATCTGGACAGGTTGCTCACACAGGTTGGGTTCTAAAAACTACTGGTTCAGGTGGACGAGCAGGTAGAGTATCTTATACTACTCTAGTATGTTTAACATCTAACAGTTAATAATTAATTTTATAGGGGCGCTTTGGCGCCCTTATATATACTATATGAGTAAATTGATCTAGGTATATGCCTAGAGTAGCATTCCCCATAAGGGGTTAACAGGAGAATAAAAATGGCAGACAAAAAAATAACGGCGTTGACCGATCTAGGTGACGCATTGGCAAGTGTGGATTTATTTCACATAATAGATAATCCATCAGGAACACCAATCAATAAAAAAGTAACAGCGGAAGATGTATTTAATAATATACCTTCTTGGTTAGGACTTAAAGATACAGCACAATCATTAACAGGTGATGGTTCATCATCCTTAGAAGTAACTCTAACAGAGTCAACAACATTGATTAATGCTACAGCAGCAACTGCTACTTGTACTTTAGAAGATGGTGCTGACGGACAAGTAAAAATTATTGTTAACAATTCTACAGGTGGTACAAACGCAGTTGAAATTACACCTACAAACTTCAACGCAGGTTCTGGTACTAAAATAAGTATAGACGCACCAGGTAGAAGTGTTACATTGATGTTTAAAGATAGTAAGTGGAATATGATTGCAGGCGTAGGTCTAGCAGTTAGTTAATAATTAGGAGTATAATATGATAGATGAAAAAGTATTGCAAGAAGAATTAGCAGTATTACAAGCTGATTTTGATAAAACAAAAAAAGGTATAGAAACTATGGAGAGAGAATTAGGTAATCAAAAATCTAATTTAAATGCTATCTATGGCGCCTTACAACAAACTGAAAAACTTTTAAAGTTAAGTAAGGGAGAAAAAAATGGTAAAAAAGTTTAAAGCATTTGTCAATGAAGAATCTGTAAAAGATTTTGAAGAAGATGTATTAGGCGAAACTCAATCTGAAAAACAGGTTGATAAAAAAGAAAAAGAAGTAGAGGAAAAAAATGAAAACATTTAAACAACACGTGAATGAACACAGTTACAATGGTGGTCAAGTCGGTTCTGATACATCAAATTCGGTAGAAGATGGTGCTGCTGGTGCTCACAATATACAAGACGCTGCTGTTCTTCAAAAAGTTAACGCATTTGTTGGTTCTATTGCCGAAAGGGAATATTTACAACCACAATTTGCAGTTGATGAATTAAGAGAAAAGTTACAAAGAATAGGTCTCACTTGTAGTGCTTGTGTACTAGAAGGACCAAGTGGAAAAGAAACAGTTGAATTGAAACAATTTGGTGGAAGATTTGGTAAAGATACCGATGGTTCTGATATAAATGATGATGGTATATCTCATAGAAAAGAGGGTGGATTAAAGATGGAAGTATCTTACGAAACTCTTAAAAACGGAACATCAAAGGTCTACGCTAAATTAGTGTAGATTATGTTCAAAGAGATAACTAAAGATACTTGGTTGCTGTATGCACAGCAAAACTATGACAATCCTACTTTTACAAAAGAGCAGGAGTTTTTAGACGACTTAAAAAGATTCAAGTATCTTAAAAGGTTATTTCGTAGATACACTTTAACGAGTGAAATAAAAGTAAGACTAATTGTTAATCACATTGTAGTTTTACAAAATGTTTTTGGTGTAGAGGCCGCTTGTGTATTATTATTATACAAGATAGACGAACAATACTGGCCAATACTAAAAACAGTATTAATTCATTTAGATTATTTGTATCCACACGAACTAAACAATGTTCAAGTAGATGAGAATATTAAAAAATTATTAGAGGAAATGTAATGGCAAATAGACCAGTTGATTTACTTATCGCATATAGAGTTATTAAAATGCTAGTAACACCTTTTGACAAGCAACCTGCTTTTAAGTATGGTATAATTGATAAAAACGGTAAAGTATTACAGAAATATAGAACTATTAAAGGAACATTAGAAAAGCGTTCCTATACTGTTTTACATAGGTTTGTTTTTAATTTAAAAAGATTACTTGCGAAAGTAGGTATTAGAGGTAAATTAGGATCGTTTGCAGTTGCAGCCGCTTTACTATTAAGAGAAAATAAAAGATATGCAATACATAAAGAAACAATAGAGTCTGCTGTTATTACATATTTAAAAGACAACAATCTCTATGAAGATATATTAAATGAAAGCAGAGAGATACCGGAAGTATTAACAGACGATAAGTTTGTTATGAATTGTTTTGGTGTTGATGTATTTGAAAGCAATGGAGAATTAAAATCGGAGTTTGACTATGCCAAAACATTATAAAGAAATGATAGACGAGATCATCAACAAGATTGATGAAGACGCACCAGCTAATTCTGTTGCAGGTGGTGGAGTTGATATGGCTCCCAATGCCAAAAGTGTTAAAGATAAATCTAAAAGAGATCCTTTGATGTTTGCTAAACCTCTTAAAAGAAAAATTAAAGAGAGTGATGACAATAACAATGTAGTATTAAGAGGTGTTATTGACAAGATAGAAAACATAGAGGCAGCACTTGATGAAAAATTAAATGGTAAAACAGAATTTAAAATAGAAGAAGAAGAACAATATAAATCTTTTAAGGACAAATACAATGGTTAAAACATTAAAAGAATATCTATCTACTGTAACAGTAGGTGGTTTAGGTTTAATAAGACCTATGGCTTCGTTAAGTAGAAAAGGCACGGACATTGGACCTAAAGGTAGTAGAGGTCGTGGTGTTGGTTTAGCCGCTTCAACTTTACCAAAAGCAAAACAGATTGATTTACAAGATAAGAAGAAAAAAAAATAAGGAATTTATGGAACTAATAATAAGTTTAGCGATGAAATTTTGGATGTGGACTATATTAATTATAGTTGTAATACTAGGATCACTTATCAATTTACTTGATAAAAAGAAACCTAGATGTTATACATTTACATCTAATAAAATGCCAGTGTTAAGACCTATACCTATCAAAACAAAAGGTAAAGGTTTCTGGAAAGGAATACTTTTGTGGTTACTCGGTGTTAGACATTGGGAACTCGCTGAAGATTACAATTATAAATTAAACGACAAAGAATTTGTCATACCTGCTGGGTTTACATTTGACGGTGCAAGCATACCTAAATTTTTGCATCCGTTCTTTTCACCAGTAGGAGTGTTGTTAATGGGAGGACTTGTACACGATTATGCGTATAAGTATCAAACCCTATTAATGAAAAATAAGAAAGACACCTTAGGTGTTATATCTCAAAAAAGATCAGACGAAATCTTTAGAGATATTAATATCAATGTTAATGGTTTCTATCTTATGAACTACCTCGCATATTGGTCATTAAGAATAGGTGGCTTCGTTGCGTGGAATGGGCATAGAAAAAGAAATGCCAAAATAAAAGGAGTAAAATAATATGTTAAACTTTGTAAAAGCAAGAGCAAAAGAAGTATCATCATTACACGGTGGTGCTCTAATTGCAATCGGACTAATAATTTTATTTGCAAGTCCCATTGCTAAAATGGCTGCGTGGGCTTCAATCGCTTGGGGTCTGTGGGCAATTTGGAAGAAAGACTAACATATGTTAGGAATTAGATTATTTTTTATTGGAATACTCGCTAGCGCCGTAATAGGCGCTGGCGTTTACGTGATGAAGTTAAGATCAGATAATGCTACATTAAAAGCAAATCAAATCAAACTAGAGTCTGCTGTACAAGATCAGCAAGAACTTATCACACAACAAAAAAACGATTTCAAAGATATACTTGCTGCTAATCAAAAGATGAATGAGTTAGTAAGTGTTCTTAAAAAAGACCTTGACAATTTAGATAAAAGGTTTAACAAGAAGAATAGAGATGTTGGCAAACTTGCAATTGCTAAAACAGAGTCTATTGAAAGAATAACAAACGGTGCGAGTGCATTGGCTACAAGATGTATTGAAATTGCGAGTGGCGCCGAATTAACTGAGGCAGAAAAAAATGCTACAAAGAAGTCTGAAATTAATTCAGAATGTCCTTCAATAGCAAACCCAAAATATGTACCGTATTAGTAATATAATATTAATAATAATCCTAAGTATATTCCTTACTAATTGTTCGGGTGTCAAAGAATTAACAATATTCAAAAAGAAGGTTGAGAGAGAAAAACTCAATTTGAACACACCGACTCCGTTAGAGTTGGAGAACTTAAAATGGATTATTATCACTAGTAAAAATGCTGAGGAAGTATTTAAAAGATTAGAGGAATCCGGCATTGATCCTGTGCTGTGGGGACTTACAGACAAAGATTTTGAACTCTTAGCAAAGAACTTTGCACAAATCCGTAATCAATTAAAAATTACTAACGATTTGCTAGATAAATATAAGGAATATTATGAACCAGAGAAAAAGGAATTAAATAATGGCAAACAATAGATTAGATATATCAGACAACACGGCTATTAGTATGCCAATGAGGAATTTATTATCCATAGTGGCTGCCGTTGCTGTTGGCGTTTGGGCATACTTCGGTGTGTTAGAGCGTATAACAATGTTAGAAACTAAAAGTACACTTGCAGAAAAAGATTTACAGCAAGTTACTACTACTTTAGGTGGAGACATAGAAAAGAACAATGAATTTAGAATTAAATGGCCAAGAGGTGAATTAGGTTCACCACCTGCTGACTCGGAACAATTTATGTTGATTGAGCATATCGCTGGTCAATTGGAAACCATTCAATCACAAATGGAAAATATGATGAACAATGGTGTTAATATTAAAAGGTTACAAGAAGACGTAAAAATTTTACGAGAAGATGTAGAAAAATTAAAGGATAGTAATAGAAGTATTATCTATCAAAACGGAAACGGTAAGAAAGAACAATAATGAGAAAATTACTAACAATATTTTTTATGTTATTATGTTTACCAGTTTTAGCAGCTAAGCTTTATACTGGTGGAGAGAAATACGAAAAAGATAATGTAGTAGCTTTAACTCTAACACTTAATGGTAAGTTAATTGAATGGGTGTACAAAGAAAATATAAGTCAATGCTTAAAATCTAAAAGAGTAGCAAGTAGAGAAGTAGGTGGCGAAAGAGTTATATTCGCTTGTAAGTCTGTAAAGGCATTATTACAAGTTGACAAACAATCAAAATACGGTATTAGATTACTTAAAATACTAGACTAGGAAAAATATGCAAGGTAGATTACTATTAGCAGGACTATTATCATTTATTATATTATTAGGTGGATTAACCTTAGCGTTTGCAGATTGCACAGGTTGTGGAGATGATGGTCACCAAGTGTGTCCTATTGAAAAGAAACATACACATAAAACTTATATGAAAGAAGAACATAAAGAGTCTTCATCTACACCAGAGGATGGTGTTGTATTCGCAGTATGTATCTTTGAGATAGATGAAAATGGTCAAAGAAAATTAGTTGACCACGTTGCAAGTGAAAACCTAATGGACTGCCTTAAAAATAAAAGAGAGGCAGAAAGAAAATATAAAGAAAGTGAAGACAAGTCTGGTGTTTACAATATGACTTGTGATAAAGTAAATGCAAAAGTAAGAGTATTAGAAAATGGCGAGTGGGAAATACTAGAGATTACTGGTAGACACGAGCAGGCATACGAGAGAAAAAAAGTTTACGAATAATAATTATGGAAGCTTCAGACGCAGTATTGATGTTGAGTAGATTATGGCCGATATTTGTGGCATTTATATTACTAATTGTCACCTTAGCGCAGGCACATTACCGAATCAAGGTTTTAGAAGAAAAAATTAAAGTCGCTTTTGAACTAATCAATAAACTAACGGACAAATTCAGTAAGTAAATCTTATAAATATACCTGTAAAGAGAGAAATTTATGGGAAAATTATCAGTAGCATTAGCAACAATTTTAGTAGTTTTATCGCTTCAATCAGCAAAAGGTAGTGAACTTACCTTTAAATTCGGTAGTCCATCGTTTTCTGGTAACGGAAAATCATCACACTATCTTACAATTGAAAACATAGAGAAGACTCGTAAAGACGCTATCAAGGCGGCAGACAAAGCTGCTAAAGAAAAAGCAGAAACAGAAGCAAAGAACACAGCAGTTGCTAAATTTAAGGCAAATGTAGAGGCAAGATTTTACACAGCTCTTGCAAAACAAATTACAGACAACGTATTCGGTACTGACGGTCTTCAACAAGACTCAGGTACATTTACATCACCAACAGGTGGTGAAACAGTTGAATGGACAACACCATCAGGTACAGGTAACGTAGTAGTAACTGTTACAGAATCAGACGGAACTGTAACGACATTTACAATGCCTAAAGAGGACAACTCGTAATGCTTAAATATATAGGAATATTCTTACTATCTTTAATGTTAGTAGGATGTGCCGGGAAAGCAAAGTTTGATGTAAGAACTCAAACAGTTGCTTATAAAGATTTATCTAATATAGAATCACCTAAAGGTGAACCTATTATAATTGCAGTTTACGATTTTATAGATATGACAGGACAAAAGAAACCAGGTGGTTCTTTTGCGTCAATGAGTACAGCAGTAACTCAAGGTTCATATCAATTATTAATTAAGGCCTTACAAGACGCAGGCGAAGGTAAATGGTTTAGAGTTGTAGAGAGAACAAGTTTACCAAGTCTATTACAAGAAAGAAAATTAATTAGGTCTACAAGACAACAAGTAAACGGTGAAGGTGCAGAACCTTTACCACCACTATTATTTGCTGGTGCATATATCACAGGTGGTATAGTAGGGTATGATAGTGATATAAAATCTGGTGGTATCGGTGCTAGAGTTTTAGGTATTCAGGCAAACAAACAATACAGACAAGACATAGTAACTATTATATTAAGAGTTATCAATGTTCAAACTGGTGAAGTTGTATTATCAACAACAGTTGAGAAGACTATATTTTCTACATCAACAGGATCAGATATATTTAAATACTTTGATACTGATACAATGTTAGTAGAAGTTGAGGCTGGTTTTGCTAGAAACGAACCAGTTACACTTGCAGTTAGAAAAGCAATTGAAAAAGGTGTAGTTGATGTTATCAATCTAGGTGTTGAAAAAGGTCTATGGGAATTTGAACCTATCAAAGAAGTAGAAATACCAGAAATAAAAGACTATGTTGAAACAGATATTACAATAGGAATGGGTGAAGAAAAAGTAGAAAAAACTTACGAAGATTATCTTGTTGAAAAAGAGAAGTCAAAAGAAGAACGAAAACAACAGATTAAAGAAGAAGCAAAATTAAAAGAAGAATTAAAACAGGAGGAGAATGCTGATGAAACAGATAATGATAGCGATAGTGATTCTTCTAGCGACATTAAGTAATACTCTCGCAGGTAACTCCGTTTATATCCAACAAGACAATCAAACTAGTGCAGGATCCGTCTATATAAAACAAGATGGTACTGGTAATAAGTTTGGTATATCTACCTCAGCACCCTTTGTAATAGATGGTGCTAATTTAACTATCATAGTTAGACAATTAGGCGACACAAACACAACAGACGATAGTGGTGATATGAAATTTAAAGGTTCTAATATGACCTTTGATTATACTGCTACAGGTGACTCAAATAAATTAAGAGTTGATCTACCAGATACAGGCGCTGATGGTCATTATTACGATATAGATGTTATAGGTTCATCAAACATAGTAGATATAAGTGGCAATGCAAGTGATGATGTACAAGATTCTCATATAGATTTAGATATAAGAGGAGACTCAAATGATTTTTGGGCATATTTAAGAGGTGACTCACACTTCTTATATGTTCTTATGTCAGGTGACTCAAATGATGTAGAGTTTTATGGTAACACTAACTCAACTGGTATGGTAGGTTCTAGTAAAGCAAATGTAATGATTGGTCCTAATGTAGAATCACACGGACAATTTGCCGACACAACTGGTGATGAAGGTGCTACAATAGATGTTTATATAATTGGTTCTTCAAATACTGTACATATGTCCAGCCACGGTGCTAGTAATTATCAAGTCCACGATGTTATTGGTGACTCAAATATTTTAGATTTACATCCAGACGCTTCAGGTTCTCACGTAAGAATGGTTCAGTATGGCGATAATAATTATATGAAAACTGTTACAAGTGGTAATAATAATGTTATAAGATATTATGGTAATGGTGGTAGTAATAGAGCCGAAGTTTATATTTACAGCTCTGGTGCAGTTGTAGAGTTAATACAATTAAATGGTAGTAATACAGCAAACTTAACAGTTAATGGTGATTCAATTTACGATTATACTTTACTAGTTGACCAAGATGGTTCAGACACTTGTACATATTCTTATAATAGAAACGATCAAACAGCAGACACAACTGTTCAGTTGACAAACTCAGGTTGTTAAAATGCGAAATCTTTTATTCATAGTATCATTTCTGGTACTTTTCTGTACTAGTACAATCTCACAAATCACAAGTCCTAAAGTTGGCGAAGTCGTAGGTCAAATGGGTACGACTTGGAATGAGAGAGATGGCGAAACTCAAAATACATCTATGGGTTATGAATTACAGATGAAAGACTTTCTTCAAACTGGTGAAGATGGTGGTATGATATTAAACTATGTTGATGGTACTAAATTTACAATGGGTCCAGGCACAGAATTAATTATTGATGAATTTGCTTTTGATACGTCTGTTGTACCAATAGAATTAGCAATGAATGTATCTGTTAATGTAGGTTCATTTACATATGAATCAGGTAGTGTATCTAATTTAGGTGGCGAAGTTAACATAGACGCTGGTAATGCTACAATCACAGTACAAGGTACTGCCTTTTCAGGTACGGTAACATCTTCAGGTGAAGCAACTATTACTTTATTACCTGATAGTAGTGGTGCTGTAGGTCAAGTAACTGTATCTAATGACGCAGGTTCTCAAACAATAACTAACGCTTATAATTCAGTAACAGTTATATCAAATGATTTAACACCAACACCTCCAAAAATAGAAACTAATAAGTCAGATATTATTCAGTTAGATGAATTAGAAAAAGAAATTAAAGAAGATACAAGTAAGTCTTTTGGTGATGTAGATAAAAAATCTGATATGTCTAAAGAAGAATCTAAAGCACAAGATATGGAAGAAGCATTAATTAATGAGGATGCTAATATTGTAGAAGATAATAATGCTATTGTTGGTACAGATATGTCAGTTAGTGAATCAGATTCAATGATTGAAATGGAATCAAAAGAAGAAAAGAATTTAGATAGTGCTGCTATAGAAGCAGAAGTTGATACTTCTTATTACGATCAATGGGAAGAAGATTTAAAAGAGTGGGATATTATAGATGAGAATAATGAAATATCAGTATGGGATGCTGATGGTGAAAAGAAAATGGATTGGGATGACGCAAAGAGTATGTATGCAGAAATGGATCAAGCATACTTTGACGCCATTGGTTGTTCAGATTGTACTTGGGATACTATTGATTGGGACAATGTAAATTGGGACGAGGTAGATTGGGATACTTATGATGAGGCATATAACGAAACACTAGAGAAATATGGTCTTGCCTCTTATACTGCTACAGTAGAAGAAGTTGATGTGGTTGAAGATACAAAAGATGAAACAGAAGCAGGTATGTCAGGTTACACTTGGGAAGACTTTGCTTTAGATGACGCTTACTATTCAAATGCAGAATACAATAACAACGGTGGTCCACCTGAATTAACAAAAGCAAACTATTGTGATTACAATGGTTATGATTCATCTTGGTGTAACCAAGAATACCTAGATTGGTTAAACGAGTGGTATTCAGATGACTGGAAACTAAAAGTAACTTATGATAGTTGGACAAAAGAATCTAAAAAATTATTTGCAAAGTATTATGGTTGGTGTGGAACTTATCCTGATTATGAAATGTGTGCTGACCAACCTAAACCTTGGAAGATAAAAGATTTAAAAGACAAATATATTTCTGAATGGACTTGGGATGATTGGGATATCTATTGGCAAAAAGTAAATGATTGGTACTATGCAGGTTGGGAAGAAGAACAAGCCGAAGACAATTGGGAAGATGAATATGCTTACGAAGATGATTACGATATAGACGCTGAACTAGAACAATGGTTAGCAGATGTAGATAATCAATGGGATTGTGAATACTATGGATACTATTGGGATAAGGCAAACTCAGCTTGTGGTACAGAATGGGTTGATAACTCAGCTGCTGAAACTGAAGTAACTGCTAGTGGTGAAACTCTTAACTATCTAACAGGTGAAGTAACTCAAACTTTAACTACAACAGATGGTGTAACAGGTGCTACTTCATCATCTACTGGTACAGGTAGAGTATCAACATTGAACAATGATTTTGACGCAACAGCAAGTACAAGTGGTGATTATACTATCTTAAATAGATACAATGATAATCATAGATCATATGTAAAAACTGAAACTGCTAACGAGGCAGACATACAGATTTTACAAGACAAAGAGGCACAACACCTTGATGTAGGTAATAGTAAAGCACAAAACGAAATCACTATTATACAGACAGACTAAATAGTCCTATGAACAAGATAACTTCCACTTGGGCAGTAGTGGTAAGTGTGATTATATTATTAACAATAAAGATATATAATCCTGTACCTTTACAGACCCTACAACTAAAAACTTTTGACTTGTATCAAAAGTTTGGTACTAACTATCAATCAAAAAGTTTAGTCTTAATAGATATATCAGATGATTCATTAAGTTTATATGGTCAATGGCCGTGGAAGAGAGATCAATTAGGTCGTGCTGTTATTAAAGCATATCAAAATGGTGCCGCTTTAGTTTTTTTAAATGTAGTTTTTGTACATAAAGATAGACTAGGTGGTGATGATATGTTTTTGAAAATGATCTCAAAGTATCCTGTTATCTTAACAGAAACTAAAAACGCAAAAAATTTAATCAGTATAAAAAGAAAAGTATTAGGTGTAGGTAATGTAGATGTACCTATTGATGTTGATGGTACTATTAGAAAATTACCTTTAGAAAATTCTGTACCAGAAACAATACTAAAAATTATTAAGTTTAAAATACCTAAACAAGATGATATATGGATAGATTTTAGACATCAAATACCTAGAATAGATCACGCAGATTTAGATTGGTCGTCTGTAAAAGGTAAGATTGTATTCATAGGTGCTACATTTACAGGATCAACATTTGTATTAACACCTAACGGTTTAAAAAATACACACGATATAATGGCAATGTCAACTGAAACTTTACTATCAGGTAAATATATAACAAGACCTGATTGGTTGCCTAAATTAGAATGGATAGGATTTATAATAGGTCTACTTGCATTTGTATTGATTATACCTAGAGTAGGTTTACTATGGTCAGCAGTATTACTATTTGGTGCATATATTGATATTGCTTTGTCTGCTGGTTATCTATGGCATAGTAAAATGCTAATAACAGACTGGTCTTATATTGCAATTGCAATGACTATTGTATGGACACACTTAATATATAATAACTTTGCTAGAGAGAATAGATTAAAACTACAAATTAAGAAACAGTTTGAACACTACCTAGAACCAAAGATGGTTAAGAAGTTGCAAAAGAATCCTGACTTATTAAAACTAGGTGGCGAAACAAAAGAACTAACATTTTTATTCTGTGATATAAGAGGGTTTACACCATTGTCAGAAAAGTATAAAAGTAATCCTGCTGACTTGACAAGAGTTATTAATAAGTTTCTAACTCCTATGACAGATATAATAATGAAGAATAACGGAACAATTGATAAGTATATGGGCGACTGTATTATGGCATTTTGGAATGCACCTATTGACACAGCGAATCACAAAGAATTAGCAATCAATTCAGCACTACAAATGATAGACAAGTTAAAAGAATTAAATAATAATAATGGGTTTGGAGATAACAATATCATAAATATTGGTATAGGAATCAATACAGGTAAATGTATTGTTGGTAATATGGGTAGTGAACAAAGGTTTGACTATTCTGTTATTGGCGATTCCGTGAATTTGGCAAGTAGATTAGAAGGAGTTTCTAAAAACTATGACGCCACACTAGTTGTCGGAGAAGACACATACAAAGATATATCTACATTATACAATTTCAAAAAATTAGACGAGGTAACTGTAAAAGGTAAATCAAACAAGGTAACCATTTACACAATAGAGAAATAATATATGGATTACGGAACAATCAATCTAATACTAATATCAGGTCTTTTACTTTACTACAACTGGTCAATTCATTGTTGGATTGAGAGAGAATTTTAATGTCAGATACAGATACAAATGTTTTAGTACAAATAGAATCACTTAAAAAAGATATAGAAAATGTCAACAGCATACAAGGTCGTTTAGATACTGCTATAGATAAATTAACAGATGTTTCTACTTGTGTTAAATCAATGTTAGCAGTACACGAAGAAAAAATACAAAGATCAGAAGCAACAGACGAAGTTATCTTTACAAAATTAAGAGAACGACAGAATGAAATTGATTCTGGATATAGAGATTTACAAAGAGAAATGGATCAGGTTGAAAAGAGATTACTAAACGAGATTAGATCATTGCGTAATGACATAGGTAGTCGTGTAGGAGTCCTAGAAAAATATAGATGGATTATTCTAGGTGCTTTTCTCGCAGTTGGTTGGATTTTATCTAAAAATCTAATGCCTATAATAAAAATGATGAGTGGTACAGGTCTCTAAACTAGGATCAAAACCACACTTTTTACCTGTAGGAAGATTCGCCGACTAATTTTTGACTGAAAAAGTCGGTTCATATTACGCTTGACTTTTTAGTACAAATGTAGTATAGTGAATACTGCTATGTCAAGTTATATTGATCTAAAATTTATTAATGATGTTTCAAGTAGATTAAGTCAGTTTAAGAAGAAAACCGATTACTTATTCAACTTTAGATGTCCTCATTGTGGAGACTCACAAAAGTCCAAGACAAAGGCAAGAGCATACTTATATCGTGTAAAAAATGATATGTTCTTCAAATGTCATAATTGTGGACAAGGGCAAAACTTTGCCAACTTTTTAAAATTTGTAGACCCTAAACTATATTCTGAATATGTTTTAGAGAGATACAAAGGATCGGCACCTGCGACACCGGCACCGAAGTTTGATTTTAAACCAACGAAGTTTAAAGATCAGACAATACTAGATGATCTAAAATCTATTTCTGATTTGCCTGAAGATCATCCAGCTAGATTATACTGTACGAAACGAAAGATACCTGAAAAGTATTTTGATATTCTATATCTATGCAATAAGTTTATGACTTTAGTTAACAAAGTAAAACCTAAAACTTACAAAGTTATTAAAGATCATCCTAGACTTATCATACCGTTTTTTGATACGACAGGAAAATTGTTTGCTTTTCAAGGTAGAGCTTTCGGTAATGAACAACCAAAGTATCTAACAATAAAACTAGATGAAAACAAACAAAAAATTTTTGGGCTTGAACGAATCAACTTTACCAAACAGGTTAAAATCGTTGAAGGCCCGATTGATAGTTTATTTATTGATAATAGTCTTGCTGCCGCTGGTGCAGATTTATTTTTAAAAAATAAAATACCAAACGAAAAAGTTTTATACATATTTGATAACGAACCTCGCAACAAAGAGATCGTTGATAGAATGTATAAAGTGATTGAAAAAAATTATAATATTGTTATCTGGCCAGACGACATACAACTTAAAGATGTAAACGATATGATTATGAATGGTACAAGTCCGTCTGAAATTGAAAATATTATAAGTAAGAACACATACAATAAATTAGCAGCATTAACAAAATTAACTCACTGGAAAAAGGTTTAATATGGTACAAGAAATTATAAATGTAGTGAAACGAGGAACAAGAGGAAAAGAACCTTTAAACATTGAAAAGATACACGATATGGTAGAGTATGCCGTAGAAGATATATCAGGTGTATCATCATCACAAGTAGAAATGCAAAGTGGTCTACAATTTTATGATGGAATGTCAACAGACGAAATTCAACAAATACTTATCAAGTCAGCTGCAGATTTAATTTCTTTAGAAAATCCTAACTATCAATATGTTGCCGCTAGATTATTACTTTATAGTTTAAGAAAACAAGTTATAGATAAACTTTGGGATCACCCACACATATACGATCAAGTTAAAAAAGGTATAGAGAAAGGTGTCTATGATAATTCTATTTTAGAATTGTACGAGAAAAAAGATTTTGATAGAATGGAAGGTTGGATTAATCACAATAGAGATTATGATTTTACCTATGCAGGATTAAGACAAGTCATTGACAAGTATCTAGTACAAGACAGATCAAGTGGTGAAGTTTTTGAAACACCACAATTTATGTATATGATGATTTCTGCTACACTATTTGCTAAGTATCCTAAAAATAAAAGAATGTCATATGTTAAAAAATACTATGACGCAATATCACAATTTAAAATAAACATACCAACACCAGTAATGGCAGGTGTAAGAACACCTATTAAACAATATGCAAGTTGTGTATTAGTTGATGTTGATGATACACTACCAAGTATTTTTTCAAGTGATATGGCAATTGGTAGATATGTTGCTCAAAGGGCAGGTATCGGTATCAATGCAGGTAGAATAAGAGGTATCAATAGTAGAATTAGAGGTGGTGAAGTACAACACACAGGTGTTATTCCGTTTCTTAAAAAGTTTGAATCAACTGTTAAATGTTGTACACAAAACGGTGTAAGAGGTGGTAGTGCAACTGTACACTTTCCTATATGGCACCAAGAGATAGAAGACATTATTGTTTTAAAGAACAATAAAGGTACCGAAGATAATAGAGTTAGAAAATTAGATTACTCTATACAAATATCAAAACTATTTTACGAAAGATTTATTAACGAAGAAGATATAACTTTGTTTTCGCCACACGAAGTACCTGAATTATATGAGGCGTGGGGTACGGATAAGTTTGATGAACTATATCTAAAGGCAGAAAGAAAATTATCAGTATCTAAAAAGAAAGTATCAGCACAAACACTCTTTGGTAATATTCTAAAAGAAAGAGCAGAAACAGGTCGTATCTACATAATGAATATTGACCATTGTAATACTCACTCATCATTTAAAGACTTAATTAGAATGTCAAACTTGTGCCAAGAAATTACTTTACCTACTGATCCTATACAACACATAGACCAAGAAGGTGAAATTGCATTATGTATTTTAAGTGCAATCAATGTAGGACTAATTGACAAAAGAGATGAATTAGAACCGTTGTGTGATTTAGCAGTTAGGGCGTTAGATGAAATTATAGATCATCAAAAGTATCCTATAAACGCTGCTGAAATATCTACAAAGGCAAGAAGAAGTTTAGGTATAGGTTATATCGGACTTGCACACTATCTTGCTAAAAAAGGTTACAGATACGATCAGAAACTTGCGTGGAGACAAGTTGATAAATTAACAGAAGCATTCCAGTATTATCTATTAAAGTCAAGTAAAGAACTTGCACAAGAAAAAGGCAAGTGTGAATACTTTGATAGAACAAAATATTCCGATGGTATTCTTCCTATTGACACTTACAAGAAAGAGGTAGACGAGGTTGTAACCAGAAATCTTACCTATGATTGGGAGTGGTTAAGAAAAGAAATCAAAACATATGGGCTACGACATAGCACACTCACAGCCCAAATGCCATCAGAATCCTCTAGTGTGGTATCTAATGCAACAAACGGCATAGAACCACCTAGAGATTATTTAAGTGTTAAGAAAAGTAAAAAAGGTCCTTTAAAACAAATAGTACCTGATTATAGAAGATTGAAAAATAATTATAGTTTATTATGGGATATGAAAGGGAATGAAGGATATATAAATATCGTTGCAGTAATGCAAAAGTATTTTGACCAGGCAATCTCTGGTAATTGGTCATACAATCCTGAAGATTATGAAGACAATCAAGTACCTGTATCAGTAATGGCACAAGACTTATTGACAACATATAGATTAGGTTGGAAGACTTCTTATTATCAAAATACATATGACGCCAAAAAAGATATTGACGAACCAGTACACGGCATTGGTTGGATAGATGAAACAAAACAACCAGAACAAAAAGAGGAAGACGAGAATTGTGACTCGTGTACAATATAAATGAAATCAGTATTTAACAAAGATAAGAATTTAGACGCAACAAAACAATCAATGTTTTTTGGACCCGATCTAGCAGTACAAAGATATGATACTATGAAGTATCCTGTCTTTGATAAACTAACTCAACAACAACTAGGATATTTCTGGAGACCTGAAGAAGTGTCTTTACAAAAAGATAGAAACGATTACCTAGAATTAAGAGAAGAACAAAAATTTATATTTACATCTAACTTAAAGTATCAAACTATGTTAGATAGTGTACAAGGTAGAGGACCTTGTCTTGCATTTTTACCTTTTGTATCTTTACCAGAATTAGAAAGTGCTATTATTACTTGGGACTTTATGGAAACAATTCATAGTAGAAGTTATACATATATAATTAAAAACTTATACTCACAACCTAATGAAGTATTTGATACAATTATAAAAGATGATAAGATAGAGAAAAGAGCGGCTTCAGTAACTAAAACTTATGATGATCTAATTGAAATGGGATATAAATGGACAATAGATAAGAAAGTTGATCTATACGAACTAAAGAAAAGATTATATCTTGCTATGGTATCAGTAAACATACTAGAGGGTTTAAGATTCTATGTATCATTTGCTTGTTCGTTTGCATTTGGTGAACTAAAAAAACTAGAAGGTTCTGCTAAGATCATATCATTTATTGCTAGAGATGAAAGTCAACACCTTGCAATGTCGCAAAGAATAATTAACAATTGGAAAGATTTTGAAAACGATAAAGACTTCACAAAGATTATAAAAGAAACTGAAAAAGAAGTTTATAAAATGTATGATGACGCAGTAGACCAAGAGAAGCGTTGGGCAACTTACTTATTCTCTAAAGGTTCTATGATAGGTCTATCAGAAAAACTATTACATAAATTTGTAGAATACACAGCAAATAGAAGAATGAGAGCAATACAATTGACACCTGCTTATGAAACTAAAACAAATCCATTGCCCTGGACAGATCATTGGTTGAATAGTAAAGGTACTCAAAATGCACCACAAGAAACAGAAATTGAAAGTTATGTTATCGGTGGTATTAAACAAGATGTAACAAAGGATCAATTTAAGAAATTTAAATTATAATATATTATATGAAAAGTGAAAAGATTTTAATAGTAGGTGGTGGAAGTGCAGGTTGGATGACGGCCGCAACTTTAATTAGAGCATTTCCAGATAGAGATATAACTTTACTAGAATCACCTAACTTTGCAACAGTAGGTGTTGGTGAAAGTACAATAGGTAAAGTTAAACAATGGACAAAGTTTTTAGGAATTGATGATAAAGAATTTTTAAAACATACAGACGGCATTATCAAATATAGTATAGGTTTTACAAACTTTAACGGAGTAGATGAGGGTAAACCTAATCAGGCACCTTTTCATTATCCTTTTGGCGAAGTTGTTACTAAAGGTAGTTTAACAGGTTATAATGATTGGTGGATGAAAAAAGCATATGCACCTGAAACACCAGTTTCAGATTATGGAGATAGTTTTTCTCCTGTTATGGCACTAATTAATCAAAATAAAGGTGCAAAAGAATTTTTTGGTTTTGAAACTGATAAAGACTCTGCATATCATTTTGACGCTACTAAATTTGGATTATGGTTGAAAGATCATTATTGTAAACCTAAAGGTGTTAAACATATACTAGAAGATATAGAAACTATTGAACAAGATGAAGATGGTATTGTATCTTTAAACAAAAAACATAAGGCAGATTTATACATTGATTGTACAGGTTGGAAATCAATGCTATTAGGTGGTGCTTTGAAAGTACCTTTTCAACCTATTCAAAACTTACCTAATAACAAGGCGTGGGCAACAAGAATACCTTACAACAATAGAGAAAAACAATTAAGACCTTTTACTAATTGCACAGCATTAGAAAATGGTTGGTCTTGGAATATACCACTATGGAGTAGAATGGGAACTGGTTATGTTCATTGTGATAAATTTGTTGATAAAGAAACTGCTCTAAAAGAATTTAAAACACACTTAACGAAAACTTGGGGTGGTGATGTTGAATCATTAGAATACAGATACATTGATATGAGGTGTGGAATACACGAAAGATTATTTGAGAAGAATGTAGTAGCAATAGGTTTAGCAGCTGGTTTCATTGAACCATTAGAAAGTAATGGTTTGTTTTCAGTACACGAGTTTTTAATAGAACTTGTAAGAAATTTAAGAAGAGGTGAAATTACACAATGGGATAGAGATAATCATACCTTTGCTTGTAAGGCAATCTATCACGGATTTGAAGAATTTGTTGGGTTACATTATGCAATGACAACAAGAAACGATACACCATATTGGAAAGCAAATAACAATAAAGTATGGGAAGAAAGTTTAAGAAGTATGAAACCTAAAATGTTTCTTGGATATTTACAGGCAGCATTGCAAAGAGCAAAGTATTATGAATTTCCTGTTGATCCTATTGAACGAAAAGGTAATAGTGGATTACACTTTATAGCAGCAGGTTGTAATTGGGCACCAGATGATATACCTAATTCTGTTTATCGTACACATAAAACAAAAGAAGAAATATTGGAAATATTAAAACCATATATAGATAAATTAAACGACAATAAAGAAATGTGGAATAGAGAAGCAGAAAAACAAATGAGTTACGAAGACTTTATAAAGGCAAACTACTATGATTAAATCAGAAAAAAACTGTACTAACTGTCAGACAAAATATAGTGTTACTTGGGATGAAGATAAAACGGATATGACGCCGTTTACTTGTCCATTTTGTGGATATGAGGTTGAAGATGATGAAGAAAATGAAAGTGTGATACCAGATGACGCAGACCACGATAGTTGGAATTGATTATAGTTTGACCAGTCCTTGTGTCTGTGTCAATGACGGAGAAAAGATTATGTTTTATTATTTGACAAAGAAAAAGAAACACCTAGGTAAAATTGCTGATAATATTATCGGCGAAGAACACCAAGAATACAATACACCCATTGAAAGATTTTCTAATATATCTAAATGGGCAATCAATAAATTTTATAGATTAAACCTAATGACTTATGGTTTAAAAGTTTTTATTGAAGGTTATTCTTTTGGATCAAAAGGACAAGCAATATTTCAAATAGCAGAAAATTGTGGTATACTTAAATATAGATTACAAGAACAAAAAATATCATACGATACAGTAGTACCTAGTGTTGTTAAAAAAGGTGCTACAGGAAAAGGTAATGCCGATAAGGATATGATGTACGAGGCATTTAATAAAGAAACAAAAATTGATTTGAAGAAACTATTTGATACTGATAAAGTAGGTAACCCTATATCAGATATTGCAGATAGTTATTTTATACAAAAGGTTGGTAATGAAAATAGCAATAGTAACAAGTCTTAATAGAAAACTATACGAGTATTACGCACATAGATTTTATAAGACATATAATTGGCCGTTTGATTGTTATGTTTACCACGAAGGTTGGATACCTGAAATTGATCCTGAAAGAAATATATTCCATAGAGATATACACGACACAAATCCTACACTAAAAGACTTCATAAAAAGAAACGAAACAAGAAATGAATTTAGTACAATCAAAGGTACTGATAATAGTAAAATAGTATATGGTTTAGATTTTCTTAAAGACGCAATTAGATTTAGTTATAAGGTATTTGCAAAGACACACTTAATGCTAGAAGGTAATTATGATTATGTATTTTGGGTTGACGCAGATGTTATATTTAAGAAAACAATTACTGAAGAAATAATATTAAAAGATATACTACCACAAGACAATACAATATGTTACCTAGACAGACCTGCCCCACCTTATTATCCTGAATGTGGATTTGTAGGATACAATCTAACTAATGAACACACAAAAAGATTTGTAAAAGAATTAAGAAACTCATACGAACAAGATTTAC
>ERZ1046148.76-NODE-76-length-57484-cov-9.643891_pt1 | contig 57484 bp, 30 predicted proteins | sample MGYA00383090_ERZ1046148 | MGnify/ENA primary metagenome ERZ1046148 (study PRJEB29581, sample SAMEA5548360) | metagenome | biome: marine; feature: coastal; material: water | depth 25 m | study: Short-term variability in the microbial, nano- and picoplankton dynamics... | reverse complement strand
TTTCTGGCGGAGGACTGGATGGCCCTGGGCCACTTGGACCAGTTCCAGGAGCAGGACCGCTCGGGCCTTTTCCAGGAGCAGGACCGCTCGGACCACGTGCTGCTGGAGTTGAGTCTTCTTCGTCTTCGTCGTAGTCATCATCCCAGTCGTCATCGTCTCTTCCTGAACGGAGAGCCATGACCAAGAGAACAAGTAAAACAACAGCGATTAAGCCTATCAGAACGGCTCCTACGTAGTACAAAGCGCCACCTGCTGCAAAGAATCCACCAAAGGTTCCAGTAACCTCGATTTCAAGATTTTCACTGACTTGTCCAGCTGTAACTGTAATTGTTTGAGGGCCACTATCAAGCGTTGTTACTCTCCATTGACCTGGTCCAAGTTCTTTGACAGTTCCACGGCCAGTTGAATCAACACGTGCACTGCTTGGCACAGGGATTGGATTGTAGAACATGTCCTTTGCTTCAACTGTCACATCAATCGATGCTTGCTGGTCTACAGTTGTTGCAGATAAGACAACCTCGAGATAGGCAACGACCATTTGCGGCTGTATTGAAAGTTCAAAGGTATTTGTTGCACCTGGAGTGGAGTAAACCATCACGTGCTCGCCAGCAACGGATGCTTGGTAGGTGTAAGCACCAATATTAGCACGAGGAACGATACGAGAAGAAGTGGTTCCATCTTCAGTCCATTCAACGTCCTGCGGGAAGGTGTTGCCATCAGCATCGGTACCTGTAATGTCAATGTCAATCGATTCCCCTGCATCTTCGCTCAACGTATCAAGAGCGTGATCAAGGGAGACTGCAATACCATGGGACACTGAAATGTCAACTTGTTTCGAATAATTGAATCCATCTGCATTAACAACGAATGCAGAAATTCTGTAGGATCCGACTGTTGTTGCTTCCCAATGATAAGCATCAGCTTCGAACGTTGAAGTCATGTCAATAACAGAACCAGAATTCAAATCTTCGAATAACCAAGTAAGTCTTGAAGAATCGAGAGCATTCAAATCTCCATCGCTCAGACTTACAGAGAAATCCACGTACTGATCAGCACTGATATTGTATACGGTTCCAGAATCACCCGTAGATGTAATAGAATTCATGGTAAATATCTGCAAGATACCCTCTGTGACAGTCGCCGATATAGATTCGCTAAAGACAACACCTCCAGAGGTGTACTCTGCATAGATCATGTATGGTATTTCAGAGGCTAATTGAGGCATGAACTCGGTCTCATCAGAGAGCGTGTACAACAAAACAGATTGGTCAGTCCAACTTGGATGAGCCATGGTCCAATTTACATCGATTGTCCATCGGTTTCCTTTCGCATCTGTTGCCTTTGCTTTCACTTGTAAGGTTTCATCAGCGGTTAAACTGTAGGATTGATCATTCGCATCAGCCGATTCAACAATCAGTGTCATACCAGTCATTACGCCCTTTGTGACGTTGACTGTAATTGAGGTTGAAATTGATTCATACTGAGCAGTGATTATTCGACCCCCGAGACCAGTTGGAATCCATTGTACCGGGTGATTGAATGTGACGTTTACAGCCCCATCACTCACAAAGGTCCAATTTGCTAACGGCAAGGAAACTGGTAGCCTGTTTCCTTGAATGTCGATTCTTGTAGTATTCATGAAGATGATTTCATCGGCTGTTAAGTCCCATGCTGATGGAATAATTTCAAGCGAATCCATGGCTCCATGCCCTGTTGTAATGGTGATTGAATCCGACAATCCAATTCCAGATGTCAAAGAGAATTGCCATGTACCGACGTGGTCGGCAAAGTACATGCCGGTTGCTTCGCTGAAAATTCCATCCGTTACGGAATAGGTAAGTGCACCTGCTTGAGCCAGTGGAATAGTGTTTCCAAATTGGTCGTACAAAGTGGTGGTGATTTCACATTCAGTTCCCGCTGGAGTAACTCCATCACAGCCTGTGAGAACAACGCTTGAAGGTGCACCGAGTTCAACTTGAACGTTAACAATCACAGTGATTGTTGTCCATGTGACGGAAACGGTTTGACCACCAACAGTGTAAGGTTGGAATTCATCGCCAAAGGTACCTGTCATGGATCCGTTACTTGGTGTAAAGGAGATGCTTTCTCCGGAAACGACATTGCCGAATTGGTCAACAACATCTGCAGTTAGTTGAAGTGTTTCATCCGCAGTAATGGTCGCAGTAAGAGGAGTTACAATCAAGTTAACCGGAGCGCCTGGTGTTACTGTAATTGTTTCATCAGCACAGATGACACCAAAGCAAGCGGTGATGGTGTGTACTCCAGCTGTGGAGGGAGTATATACTCCCGTAGAGACATCAATTTGGCCGCTGGAAGCAGACCAAACAATCGGTACAGTTGCAACAAGTGAGTTGTAATCAAATGTCGAAGCACTGAATGTTACTGATGTATCTGCATCAGTAGTTGTTGCAGTTGGAGAAATTGTTACCGAATCAATGTCAGTGTAGTTCATTTGCATGAGCGGTCTTTCACTGCTGGTTGAATCGCTGTTATCTGCAAATTCAACCGTCATCCATCCCTGATTGACGGTTGCGATAATGACCCATCCATGCGCCCCATCAATGAAGAGAGAGCGATGTCCTAGGCTCATCTGAACCCATTGACTGGTCGCTTGAGAATTGCTGACATAGAATGTATCCAGTGGTGTTGAATCATAATCCACACCAGGTTGGAGACCAGGAGCGCCCCAGTTTGCAGAACCTGTTCCGTTCCATGTCACTGAAGTTTCACCCCAGCCAGTCGTGAGTACTTTGTGAACTGAGAGCGTCATGCCTGTTGCACCTGCACCGAAGTCAAGATCGGTGAGATACAAACTCAAGTCGACGGAATGAACATTCATGTTTGGATTAAATGGTACTTGTCCGAAATCAGTAGAGACGAGCAATCGATACTCATTTTGACCTGAATCGATACCGATGAGGGATGAATCGCCATCCAAGTTGGCATCTGCAGATCCACTGTACACAGAAGCATCTTCCACGTTGGTATGAGCCATTTCTTGAATTTCGTTTCCAGTTTGGAATTCATAGGTCCATGTATGATCGAAATTATCCTGTGTCGTTGGATCTCCGATACCTACAATCCATCGGGAGGAAGATGGACCCGGGATTGAACCATTGACTGCCTGAACCCACCACTCAAAGGTTGACCCTGGAGAGAGAGAACTGCCGAAAACAAAGTTTGTTCCTGTGATTTGACTTGAAATTCCAGACTTGAAATTGTATTGCCCAGAAGAATTACGGATGGTAACTATGTATCCTGTCGCTCCAGTAACTGCATTCCATGAAAGGGTTGGCTTGTCCAATGATTCGAGCAGAGTTGTTGTTGTATTGTACAACACAGTACCGTCTGCAGGTGAGAGAAGGACTGGTTGTGACGGTGGGACAACACCTGCAATGTTATCGACATAATCGACACGAAGAACAGGACGCAATGTTGTAGAAGAAGACTCACCTGAGTGGAACGAATGCAAACTACTTGCGGTTCCCACAGCTGTTAGTTTAATGGTCATTGAAAGATTTCCATTGGCAATGTTTGATTGAGCCAGAGAAGTAATATCCCATTCCAACCAGCCATTTGGTGGCGTTACTGGTAGAGTAGAACGTGTTACTTCTGTCGCATTGCATGTTGGAGATTGCAATGCTGTGACAGAACCTTCATTGAATGTTGAACAAGCATGAGCACTTACTGTCAATGGAGAGACACCTGTTACTTGTGTTCGATACATTCGCAGCATTACAGAGGTTGGAGTGATTGCACTTGGCCATGGCATCTGTGACAGATCATATTCGATGTACACTTCATGATCACCAGAGGTACCAGAACCAAGCAGTAGTGAAGCACTTGATCCGTAGTTCGTGTTAAACGATGACGATGAAGTATAGGTGTCAGGAGCAGCAGGAAGTAAACCTGTGCTTGTGAAAATCGACCCACTTGACAGGTTTACGGTATGGTTTCCTGCACCGTCATCGTAACCTTGTGCATCAGGAATACGGTATTTGTTCACTTGAGAATATTCTCCAATTCTGTAGTAATCTTCAATCGATTGGTAGGACAAGACGCGCCAATATTGCCAATCATCTCCTGATGTTACATTTGTACTTGTAAGTGTGGTGGTTGATGAATCCCAAGTGAGGTTTGACTCGCTGAGAGAAGTGACGTCAGTTGATAATACGCAATCTCGATTGTAAATCATTCGAGCATCAGATGCAGAACAAATCTGGAAACCTGTTTCGTTTGAAGAAGGTGGTGTCCATGAATGGTTTACATGATCGACTCCAGTTGGACGAGGAGCGGACATGTTCCATAGAGTCGAACTATCGACAGGAAGGAGATTTGTTGGAGTTGAAGCAACGTATGGATTCGTTGCTCGATACGTCAAGTTCAGACTTGGACGCAAACTTGTGGAGGATTCATCACTTGAGAAGAAATCAATTCTACCATCGACACTGCTGAAATTCTCTTCGGGTTGAACAAGAATGTGAATTGTGTTCACTCCCTGAGCAAGAGCTTGTTGAATTACTTCCGTGATATTTCCAAAGATAATTGAATCATCTGAGTCAACAAGACCTGCCCCGTTCATTGGAACAGAAGTATCGGATGAATGGTAAGCTCCTGGAGCATTCCAAGTCGTTGAACTTGTCGCATTATTCCAGTTTGCATTTCCATCGAATGACGTGAGAACCTTGGAGTGGCTAGCCCATACTTCTCCGTTCGAACCTGATTCTGTGGTAAGGTAGAGTTCAGCAGACATAACTTCAAAGGAATTCCCAAGCGGTAGTTTCGAGATATCTATTGAGAAGAGAACCGAAGAACGAGCTGATGTACTGGTTGTGAAGGAGGAACGGCCGATACTGAGAACGCTATCACCTGAAAGATCTCGATTTGGAGAACCCGAATCGAGTCCAATGTCTTGGATGAACCCAGATGGCTCGTTGAGAGATGGCAAGAAGCCTCCTTCAGTAATGTTGAGGTATCCCCATGTACTGTTAATCTCTTGACCAATGTCATGAGGAATGTGGAATACTGAACTGGTGGAACGTGGACCGAGCATGCTGTTGTTTACAGGTTGAACGAACCATCGAACACTTTGATTTGTATCGAGATCAGTTGAAGGTTCGAATGTCATATTTTGTACGTCGAACATACTTGGCTGCACTCTTGAGTCATATGTTGTGAAGCCTTCCATGATGTCAGAAGCATCATTTTGGAGGAAGACTTTCCAATCATCAATATTCGCAGAATTGGAATGAGTCCAACTCAAAACAGGACGTGTATCTGGTTCTGGTACGTGTGTAGAAAGATCCCACATCATATCCCCATCTGCAGGCATGAAGTTTGCACCAGCCACTGTTGGAATTGGTGAAGTTCCTTCGGTCCAAGTGAGGTTTAGCCATGGACGTTGAGTGGAAAGTCCTTCTGTGGTTGCAAATGTAATCAACGAGTCAGATGAGTCACTGGTCATCAAAGCAATCGAAAGGTAAGATTCACCGTTTGCGAGTGCTGCTTGTACAAGTTCAGTAACATCCCAATCCATCCAATCAGCACTTGCTGAAGTACTCAAATCGCTTAGTTGACCAACATCGTTTCCAATGGAACGACCTCCGTCCAAAGTCCATTGATTAAGACCGTCATAGGTTGAATTGTTGAGATCTGTTGTCCATGTTTGCAGTACCGGTCGAACTGCAATTTCCGTATTCGAATCCGAACCTGCAAGAGCCCACAGATTCAATTCTGCGTTTGTCACACGAGCATTCGAAGGCGAAGGGATTTGATCGAGTGGTATCTTTAGAAGCGCAGTCGACTGATAACCACTGCCAAGTTCTCCAACCTTCATTGAAGTGGATGTCGAGTGGTTTTGTTGCCCTTCTATGCCGCCTTCAGCCAACCATGTATCGATGAAATGTGGAAGGCCCAAATCTGGCATTGCTTCCTCGTGTCGAATCTCAACTGCCGCACTGGTCGAAGAAAGGTTCCATGTCGTGATCGATGGGATGTTGAAGTTGAAGGCTTGTGACCAATTTCCAAGTTGGTTTGTCGTAGAAATTGTTCGTACACGCCAGTACCATGTTTCACCAACTGTCAAATCGTTTTGAGGAGTAAATGACTTAGCATTCATATCGAAACCAGAATTCGACCATGAAGTCTCTATACTCATTTCGTTGCTGTCAAAGGTGTCTGTTGTATCGGTCTGGACCGCATAACCGCCAACGCTGATTCCGCTGGAATGTGTCCAATTGAGCAATGGTCGAAGAACTGGTTCAGGGTTGATTCCAGGTTGAATACTCCAAGAACCATTCAATGGATTTACTGGAACTGGTTCAATCGGTATTGCGTTCGAACCTGGGACGTAGACGAAACTAAGTTCAGGACGTTTTGCATCAACTGCGCCTCCAGTGTGGAAAAGAGCATCTCGAATTTGACCAGAGCCAGCGCCAAGAATACCGAGAATAAAGTCTGCAGAGTGGTTGTTTCTCATGGCATTTTGCATTGCAAGTGTAACGTTCCAATTTACAGATGAACTGGAAGTATAACCGCTGCCAATTGTCACTGAATCAAGCAATGAGGATCGTTCAGAGCCCTTTGCTCCAACCATGCCCCATGCGTTTGTTCCGTCGTATGTTGCCCATGTGGCGTCGTTTTCAGTCCAATTGTGTTTATTGCTTTCCCAAGCACCAACAACAGGGGAACCGAATGGGAAGTCGCTGAGATGGACTTCTAGATTTGCAGATTCTACAGCGTAACCGGTTGGTAGCAAGGTGCTTGAAAGATCACATCCAAACAAAATTGTTGTTTCGGAAGGAATCGTATTGTACGAGACTTGGAGTTCACTTTCCTGTCCATAGTTTGATGTTGGCATACCAGAATCAATGTATGTGTCAGCACAAGCAGGATAGAGCCCATCAGAACTTGCATTTCCTTGCTTAAGTCTGAACTCATATCGGTCACCACCAAGCCATGTCGAATTCATATCGCTAATGAGGAATGAAGAGTAGGTCCAGTCACCATGACGTCCATCTGAATCGATGTGAAGCATTCTCCAATTGTACATGTGACCGGCTTCAAGACTGTCAGCACCTGTGAAAGAGAAGTCCCCGTCACCCGGTAGGAAATCCGAATCAACACGAGTGTCCACATAAGCAACACGATCATGGAATTGCCCGTCTGTTGACAATTCAAAAATCATATCATATGCACTCGATGTGCTAGCAGACCATGTCAATGAAGGAGTCGTATTTCCTGTAAAGTTGTGACCTGTTTGATTCCAAAGGGTTTCTCCATCATATGGAGAAGTTAGAGAAGGTGCAACGGTCACCGGCGTGCCCCATTCATATTTGATGTAGAGATATGGTTTGTCAGATTCAAAAGTTGCATCGGAAGAATAGAAGGTTACAGAATTAATTCCAGCATTTGCAGAATAAGCTCCATTTTCTGAGCGCGTTGTTATTGCCAAATCGATAACACCGGTATTCCCGTCATCCATATGTTGTTGCAATTCCGAGGTTAAATCAAACGAAAAGTCATCACTGATCTGCGAACCCAAAACACCAGTATCGCTCGTATAACCAAGCAAACCTCTGCCTCCGTCACTCCACAATTGAGTGGTTTTCATTCGCAGCCATGTAAGTTCATCTTCAATCCATGAACCATCATTATTCATTTCATGTAATGCCAATGTGGCCGAACCACTCGAGGTTGAGCGAGTTAGATTCAATGAAGCATCAAGAATTGTTGCATTCGAGTGCATTCCGAGTGCATCGAATGCCAATCTGAAATGAGGAATTGTCTCTTTGTTTGAAGATAATTCCGCATCCAATGTAGTAGCGGAACCATAATTCGTATTCTTACTATTCTCATCTGCAACTGCATCTTGAATGAATGATAGTTCAGATGAAAGGTCGTCCACATCGATTGCGACTGTGGCAGTTCCATCCCCGTTATCGATAACGTCGTGTTCAGGGAGGAAGAACGAACCTGTTTCCCATGAACCGAGAATTCCTGTTGAATCCATTGAACGCATTCGATAATGCATGTAGGTTCCGTTTTCAAAAGCATCAGAGGAAGGGATGGCAAGGGAGCCTGTAGTTCCTGACAAGGTGAAAAAACCACTGTTAATATCTGAATTATAAAGCCAGGCATAATCGTCTTCAGAGCTCTTGAAACTTGAGTCAAGAGAAATCTGAACCTCAGCAAGAATACCGGAATATGTATTCCATGTCATTGAGGGTGTTAGGTCTGCTGAAAGGATGAAGTCGCCAGTCATCAATGGCGCACCATCAGAAACAAAATCAGGAGTCATTTGGCCCCCAGATCCTGCAGTTGTCGTCGAAGAGTCAACAATCATTACTGGCCTGTTTGCGGTATTCAGAGTTTCATTTAGTTCGCAGTCATATTGTGCTGCGTCTGTTGCGGAAATTACGAGGTCGAGGGAACTTTGGCTGGAAGCAACTGCCACCTGAGTCAAAGCAGTGACGTTGAGTTCAACTGTCGAAGAACCACCGCCAAGATTGAGTGGGGCTGTACGATGGAAGGGCTCCCATACACCACGATCGGATGAACCATCGACACCAGGTTGTGCCCATGCAAGTACTCCATTTTTCGAATTCCAAGTTGCACTTTCATTCCATGATACGTTGGTTGTTGCTGGATAAACCACCAACCCATCCGAAGCATCACTGCTGCTGCATACAAGATCGATTTGTGATGAATGAATGGTATCTGTTGATGCATAATTCAGAGGGAATGAAATCAAGATTCGCCCATCACTTGACCCTGAAACGCCAAGTAATCCAGTATCGTTACTGGAGAAATCGTTGTTTGGAAAATCTGAATCTATGTATGTGTCCGTTGTTGGATTGATATTCGAAGTAACATGGAAAACCGTTTGCTCTTTTTCAAGATGTTCGGCAGCAGGGAAGGCAGATGGAACGAAAAGATCAGCGAGTAAAAACATCACTACCATGATTATCGCTGCTGAAAGATTTTGGGAATTGGTCGTGGTTCTCATGGCGCTCGCTTCGGCTAAGATGCGGAAGGTTATGACTGATTCGCTCTACGCCCCCCATAGGGGGGCGGTGAATATTGTCGATTCAGATGCAACCGAACGTTGAAGGAGGCTCGGCAATCTCTTGATGTTATGAGCGAGTTATGGGTTGAGCGCCATCGGCCACAAAGTGTATCTGAAATTCGCGGACAAGCCTCCGTAGTAAGCCGATTAAAGGTCTATGCTGAACACAAAGAATTCCCACATTTACTCTTTGCAGGCCCACCAGGGACTGGAAAGACCACAGCAGCAATGGCTCTTACCAAAGACGTCTATGGTGAAAATTTCAGGGACAATTTACTCGAGATGAATGCGTCTGATGAAAGAGGTCTGGATAAAATACGCTCGAAAGTGAAACAATTTGCTCGTACACAGCCCTATGGCGATGCGAAATTCAAGATCATTTTCCTCGACGAATCTGATGCCTTAACCAACGACGCACAAGGGGCGCTTCGCAGAATAATGGAACAATATGCCGAGACATGTCGATTTATCCTCTCCTGCAATTATTCTTCAAAGGTCATCGAACCAATTCAATCACGTTGCGCAGTATTCCGTTTTCGCCCCCTTGCAGATTCTGATGTACTCGACCAAGTTAAGCATGTTGCGAAAGAAGAAAAGGTGACTCTCGAAGATGATGCTGCAGAGGCATTAGCTCGAATTGCACAAGGAGACTTACGAAGAGCGATTACTGCCTTGCAAGTATCTGCTGCAATCAGTGACACCATCTCTCGTTCGGTCGTCTACGAAACATCAGCAACAGCCCCTCCAGAGGCATTACATCAGTACATCATGGCATGTCGAGAAGATGGTTTTCATGTGGCACGAAGAAGACTTCAGGAACTCCTTGACCGATACGGTTTGGCAGGTACTGACTTTGTAGGTCAACTTCATCGTGAATTGTACGGTGTAGATTTTATCTCAGAAACTGATAAATTGGAGCTGACCGAAGTGATGGCAGAAGTCGATTATCGACTCGTGGAAGGTGGCGGTGAACGCATACAACTCGACGCTATGACCGCACGATTAGTATCGAAACTTAATTCCTGATTTCTTTCACTTTCACTTTCACATTCACTGTCGAAAGAAAGTAACAGTATCTTTGAGTTGACGCAAGGACATGAACCAATCAACACGACTCATGTTTGATGCCCTCTCGTGGACTCCTCTTGCGCCTCTTGTCCGAACATATCGCAGAAGGAAAGTTGAATCAATGACTGCTGAATTACGAGTCACAATCGAAATCGATTCGTTGTTCGAACGAATTCTAGAGAATCATTCTGATATGCTGTCCTGATCAAATGGAGAAGCATTAACGATTTCAAGAGTCCAAGAGTAGGTCTGAACATTTTCCCATGGATCTCCATCTTCGGTTATGACGACTGTGATCTTATGAGTTCCTTCTCCTAAATCAGTTCCCAAAAAGATTGCAAAGGGTTGGTCCTGATCTCCGTGAGGTGTTAGGTTCGGAGAGGTATCATTTGAACTCGAAGTTCCGTTTTTGATCGCCTCAAGGTTATCGATGTAATACGATGTATTCACCTCTGTTGTCGTAGGATCGGCTTGATATGTCCGAGTCACATTGACCGTCGCCCCATCAGAATTTTTGTTATCCATTAAACCGAACAAAAGCCAAGCATCTCCCTGAAGAGTTGTTGACCCGTTGGTGTGCCAAGTGAGCGTCGTTCCTTTGGTCGAAACATCAAACGGGTATTCAATTTCTCCCCCATCATCTGTGATCACAGTCCACGATTTGGCTAACTCAGGCGCAGCAATATCTCCAAACGGAGGGTTGACCAGCAAGAAAGACAAAGCAAGGAAGGTAAAGGTGTGAAGGAAGGCCGCCTTGAACCAAGTACCACCGCCGTAATGCTCAACGAAGCTTTCTGGCATAACCGTGCGATGAAGTGTTGGAATAAGGAAAATACATGTTAATGGAAGAATATACAGTATCTTTGAGTTCTCAGGATCGGTGACTCCCATCAAGACATATCTCATCAACAGAGTAACGAGAAGAGCGAAACCTAAAACCAGCCACATTGAAGCCATATCTGCCTTCTCTTTTGCAACGTGTTTCACTGGGTCGAATGGTTCGATACCGAGGTTGCGACCAGTCCGACGCACCTTCTTTTCCTTACCATCTCCAGGCATCCGCTGTCGGCGCTCACCTTGCGCCGCCGTCATCGCTGTAGAGAGGTCGACCATACCCCTGCGGATGAGTGAAAGTGAATGAAGGATGCGGTCGGTTTCCTTCGATTTGAACCCGCATTATTCAAATGGGGGTTTTCGCAGGCGAGGTTAGGCCGGGGTGGCGTAGTTGGTAGCGCGTCGGACTCATAGGGCAGCCTGAAGGCGATCGTATGACGTGCAAACCCCCTTGTGGTGTCTGAGACATCCGAAGGTCGCGGGTTCGAGCCCCGCTCCCGGCACCACCATCGTAGCGTTGAAGGGCTTGGCTGTGCAGCAAGCATCATGGCTGAAGCACCTTCTGTAGGGTCTAGGGTAAAACTACGACTCGAAACACTCTCTGGAGATACCGTTGTTGAAGGCGTAATTTTACCCCCTGCTGTTGAGCAACACGTGACTGTAAAGTTACCAAATGGCTACAACCTAAGCCATCCACTCAATCAAACTCACGTGATTGAATCCGTTGAAAAAGAGGCTTCGACTTCATCACAGTCGCCTCAACCGGCTCACAATCTAGACCTTCCATCCGTTCGCATCATCCACACAGGAGGAACCATTGCTTCCAAGGTGGATTACGTCACTGGAGCAGTTACTGCTCAGTTCGAACCGTCTGAATTAGTTCATCATGTTCCTGAATTGCAACAAATTGCAAACATAGATACACACAAGATTGGGAACATGTTCAGCGAGGACATACGTCCAATCCACTGGAATCAAATCATCGACGCTACTGAAAAAGCATTCCAACAAGGCTGTGACGGTGTCGTCGTCACCCATGGAACGGACACACTTCACATCTCATCTTCCGCAGTTGCATTCGCATGGTGTGGGGAAGGAAACAAAGCACCTGGACGAATTGCCTTCGTCGGTTCTCAACGCTCGAGTGATCGTGCTTCATCCGATGCAGCACAGAACCTCATCGCAGCAGTAACTTGGGCTGCTCAAGGCCCAACTCCAAATGGAAACCTCTCCGATTGTGTTGTCGTGGCAATGCATCGTACAAGTGATGATGGAGCATGTTCGATTCATGCTGCAACAGGAGTTCGAAAACTTCACTCAAGTCGTCGAGATGCGTTTAGACCAGTAAACACTCAGCCTCTGGCTACTGTAACAATCGATGAAAGCACGATTAAGATTCATCTCAGTGAACACTACGAGAACAACAGAACACAATACTCCGAACGAGGAATTACAACAACTGCATCTCGATTCAATGCAGACCTCTCTATTCGACAATTCGTGTCTGGACCATGGCTCCTTTCTGCAGAAATTAACGAAGCTGTCGAGTCAAAGGTGGATGCATTGGTCCTTCATGGAACGGGCCTAGGCCACGCACCAATCGAAAATCCAAACGAAGATGCGCCTCAGAACCTTGAATTGCGAACTTCACTGCAAAAGGCAATTGACAACAATATACCAGTCTTGATTGTCAACCAATGTATCCATGGACCAGTTGATATGAACGTATACTCAAAAGGAAGAATTCAACAGGAAATGGGGATCCTTGGCCATGGAATTACAACATCACCTGAAGCTGCAATAGTAAAGTTACATTATGCTCTTTCAACCAACAAAGATGTCAACGATATTTTCACCTCAAATCTCTTCGGCGAAGAAGTCAATCAGATAAGAGACTAAGCGATTCGATGAAGAACCTCTTCGACCCTCAACTGTTCATGGCGACTCCTACTGGCGACCCTGTTAGCGAACTTCGCTCACGTCGAGAGAGAGCCCGCTTAGGCGGCGGATTGAAGGCGCAGGAAGCCATTCGAGTCGGTGGAAGAGGCACTGCTAGAGACCGAATTGGGATGCTTTTAGATCCCGATTCATTTATCGAAGTTGATACATTTGTCACGCATCGAACAACGGACCACAATATGTTCCTACACGAAACCCTTGGAGACGGAGTTGTCACTGGACATGGAACCATCGATGGCCGCAGAGTCCATTGCTTTGCCCAAGACTTCAGTGTTCACGGCGGTTCAATGGGCGAAATGCATGCAAAAAAGATTGCTAAAGTCGTTGAAATGGCTGAACGAACAAAGACACCGCTCGTCTGTGTGTGGGATGGTGGAGGCCAGCGTGCTCATGATGGGCTCGATGCACTCGCAGGAACAGGAGAACTCCTCGACCGACTCGTACAATGCAGTGGCCGGATCCCTGTCGTCAGTCTCGTCCTAGGACCTGTTGTCGGTGTCTCCGCTTTAGCAGCAAGTCTCTCAGATTTCACAATCCTTGGAGAAGAGCACGGCCAGTTGTTCCTATCCTCTCCACTAGAAACACCTGAAGTACAACAAGGAGAAGTCGATGCCGCTGGACTTGGAGGGGCATCACTTCATGCTTCCCGCTCAGGAATTGCTTGTTTAGTAGCCGATGACGAAGAAGACGCATGTTTCCTTGTTCAAGAGATTCTATCGTATCTCCCAGACCACAACAACGCAGAACCTCCATTCGTCGCAACTGAAGATCCAATCACTCGCCTCAATGAAGAATTGGAAACACTCGTCCCAGACAATCCAAATCGCCCATATGACATGGTGAAAGTTGTTGAAGAAGTTGTAGACGATGGAGAATTCTTGGAACTCTTCACGAATTATGCTGAAAATATCATCATTGGATTTGCTCGACTCAATGGACGCACAATCGGCGTGGTTGGCAATCAACCCAATGTTCTTGCAGGCTGCCTCGACATTGATGCATCGATTAAGGCCGCTCGGTTCATTCGTTTGTGTGATGCATTCAACATCCCTCTGGTTACATTCGAAGATGTTCCTGGATTCCTTCCAGGTGTTGTTCAAGAGTGGGGTGGAATCATTCGACATGGAGCAAAACTCCTCTTCGCCTATGCTGAAGCAACGGTTCCCAAACTCACCCTCATTACAAGAAAAGCGTACGGTGGGGCATACTTGGCAATGTCATGCAAGCACTTACAGAGCGATTACAATGTTGCTTGGCCAACTGCTGAACTTGCAGTAATGGGAGCTGAAGGTGCGGTTAACATCATTCATCGAAGGGAGATCAACGCTGTCGAACCAGAGCAACAAGAAGATGTTCGTCTTCGACTCGTTGATGAATACAAAGCCAAATTCGGAGACCCATATGTCGCTGCAAGAAATGGTTGGCTAGACGATGTCATTGAACCTTCAGAAAGCAGATTGCGTCTTAGTAGAGCATTGAATATTCTACGCTCAAAGCGAGAATGGAGCCCGCCTAAAAAGCACGGCAACATCCCTCTATGATTCGTTTATTTTTCGTTCTGCACGAGCCAATAAGCCACCGGATTGATCTTCAGGCTCTGGTTGCTGAGGAGGCTTTCGAACCTGCAACAACATCCATCCAACAAGTGCAAGAAGTGGCACGATGAAAACTGCTGCAATGAGTGTCGAACTACCACTCGATGTGTCATCAGAATCAGATGAAGGCGTCTCCGGCTCGACGGGAACCGTGTACTGGACGCGCATTGAAACATCTGCGAATGCTGAATCTCTTGCAATGATGTCAAACTGTAATACCGCCCCTTCAACCTGTTCAGTCGTAAAGGTTTGAGAACATAAGCCAGAGGAATCACAATCCATCATCCCACTTTGAAGAACCCCATTGAGGTTGACAATGACATCCATTTGTGAATCAGGATCTGTATCGCTCCAAAGCCATTGTAACATGAGCGTGTCATCAGATGTTTTTGTGATTGACCCATTTGATAGAATTGGGCGATCAGGTTCGGGAGTAATCGTCAAGGTAATTCTCTTTTCAAAGACAACATCTCCATCCGTGACATTAAGCCACCAGCCGTTGTCAATTCCGTTCATGTCAATCAACGCAGAAACAAGTAATTCTTGACCTGAAATAGCCATTTGTGACTTTGTTGAATCTTCAGATTCTAATACCCAAACCAAGGCGTCTCCGTCAGCATCTACTGCAAAATCAAGGAGGCTCAAAAGGAGGGTGCCCTCCTCTTCAAGTGTAATCTCCCATGCTGATTCGGTTACATCAAACGCATCATTCATCGCGTTCACTCTGAATGGAACGTCAATTGAAAGAGGCGTATTGAAACCATCTGATGCAGTTAGCGTGAATACTTCTGCACCGTTTGCATTGGGAATAGGAGTAAATCGAATCGTGTCATTAGAGGGTTCAACAAACCAAGCGAGCAACTCTCCTTCTCCTTGTGACAATCCATTAATCTCCATTGACAATGGAGCCCCTTCGGGGTCTGAAATGTATTGAGAAGCATTGAACCAAACAGCCGGGCTATCTTCGTCAACCACTTGTTGCCCCACCGTAGAGATCTGAATAAGTGGGTCATTGATTGGAAGGATACTGCCATTCAATGTGACATTCAAAATGTCAAGTATAGCACCACCTGCTTTCAGTTCCAATGCGATTTTCGTCGTCCCCTCCCATTCTTCATCAAGTGAATGTGTAAGTGTGAACCCTAACAAATCTGCATCGATAATGACGTTAAAATGTGATTCGTTATCGAGAAGTGTGGCATTGATAATTTCAATTGGCTGCCCATCCGGATCAATTGCAATCTCGGAAGAATCAAGATGAACATATCCTCGTTGGGGAACGAGAAGTTCTGGGTGAGGATCAATCAAGCCGATTGGGTCGTTTGTTCTGTTAAAGTCGAATGTGATGAATCCTGAACCACCTTCTACAAAGACCTTCAATTTGATTTGGTGAGCACCTGGTGAAACACCACCCATTGGCACTACACATCGAGCCTCATCGTTGTTGATGATACCTGAAAAAACCGTTGAATTGTCAAGCATACACTCTGTCGTAACCGTCCAATTCGAAGGAATATCATCGTATTGATCACCGTTACGCATAGACCACGATGCTACGAAAACAGCATCATCTGTTGGACCAAACAACGTCCCATTCAAACTGATAGGCGTTGAAAGAGGAATGAGTTGTGCTTCATCGAAGTCTTCATCGACATACCCATTTGAATCGGTCACTGTATCAACATCGTTCGGTCGGTTGAAAGCCTCACGGAAGGATGAGTGATCTCCACGCAATGTTAAGTCAAGATAAGGGAGTACATGCTCCATGGCATGATCCAGTTGTTCTTCCTGAGTAAGTGAAGCATCGCCATCATTGAAATCTTCGATGAAGGAAGAAGAATCTTGGTACTGGTAGTGGTTGGCCCCAAGCGAATGGAGAATTTGCCAAGCAAATCCATCAACGTTTTCCAATACCGGAAGAACGTGTTCTGTTGCAGGTGCAACTTCATCAGCACTTCCTGTGATGAACAAACCAATGTTTGGAGCAGGTGCTTGTATTGTGAGCGGCTCATTTACTTCATCAACCTCAAGAGCAAGTCCAACAATAGCCCTCGGCGGTTGAGCGGTTTGATTTGTTGCAAGTGAGAGCCAATTGATGTATCCATTTGTTGCATAAACTGCACCCACACCGTGTCCAATTAGCCCCCAATGAGGTTCATCAACAGAACCAAACATTCCAAGTACAGCATTATTTGATTGATTCGCAGTGTGAATCCAAGCTTGTATTTCCTCTAATTCAGAGACGATATCGTTGAGCGATTCTGGATTGGTTTGCCACGTAGGAATGTATACCATTGTACCTGTTTGTGCAATTCGTGAGCAGAGAAGCATGTAGTTTTCTGGAGTTTCGTTTTCATCGACAATGAGAACCATCCATGGGAATGGTCCGTTTCCTGCTACTTCGCTATCCTCTCCTGAATTCATCGCGGGATAGACAAGACGATCATCTTGTCCTGGTGGACCTTGTTGGTTCGTTGAAAAATCAATCCATCCGACTGGAAAGTCAGGCCCTGAATGAGGTGGTTGGAAATTGGAATCTTCTTCAGGAAATGCTTCCACTCCCGAAAAGGTTGCTAAGACCAGCAATCCACACATCACCAAGGAGCGTGCGCTCATAGGGTTGGCTGTCTCTTCGGACATTTCATTCTTCCATAGATTTGCTTCTTGAAACGGCCAGTTCCAATTCACAATCAGAGAGCCATGACATGAGTTGAGGGAGTGTCGGTAAATGTTCAGCACATTGAGGCGCCCATAGACGACGCCATGATTCAAGATGCTGCCCTGCAAGCATCCATCTTCCATCAATCGTGGAGTTCTTTGAATCGAGGACAGAGTCTCGTTCGGAAAGTGAACCGTTCAAAGGAAGATAATCTGGTGTAAGCGTTCGCTTTGTCTTGAGCTGTTGGTCATACGTGCCATCAAAATCAATGAGTAAATCGAGTTGTTCGATATCTGCTAACGTTTTGCTAACCAAAGATGCATCAATCTTTCTTCGCCCACCAAGTGAAACAACATGACCGCCTGCTTCAAGCCAAGCGTTTGCAATTGAACGTGCAGAACCGCCACCGCCATTCAGACCGAGTACTGCTCCTGAAGCAACGTCGATTCCGTGGTGGATTGCAACATCAACCACGCCTGCCCCGTCTGTTGAAGCGCAATACCAACCGTGTCCAGTCCACCGCAATGTATTGACAGAGAGAATTTCCATCCCCTTGTCTACAGGCGTGAACGCCATACTCTGCAACTGATGCTTCAATGGTGAAGTAAGATTCAGCCACACCTCTTCTCCATGATAATGCGTGGGAAGATAACTGGATACTGGAGTTTGTTTACGAGATGGTTCAAATCCTTCAAATGAGGAACGTATGTCTCTGGTTAGGACTTCTTCTACACGTCGTGCCAGTTGGATTGGGTTCAAATCAAGTCGGCTATTCAGAAGGGTCCAATCAGGATTATGTTCATCATGCTCAATATACCCCCACCCCAAGACCTCATCCACGTGTACAGATTCAATCAGTCGCAACGATCGAGGGATTAAATTCGGAACCTGGCCGTTTTTCTTCAAGTGATGAAATACCAAGGAAAACAGCAGTGGAGAGAGAGAATGGGATATGGGTGAGCCTCCGACCGCATATCTTAGTTCGCCCATGTACCTCCATGGAACTCTTTGTTGAAGAACATCTGTTCCAAAAAACACGAGATATTGTTTACTCCTGTCGGCATTGGATTCAAGAAGAAGGAGGGTATAGGAATACCATGGCGGCAGCAGAACGTGGTTCATTTCTCTGGTTTATGTTCGGAATTACTCAATTCGTTCTTTCAATTAAACTCATGAATGAAGTAGAGGGATGGGTTACAACTTTGTTTGGAGGAGGCGCTGCAGCTGCAATTATGCTTGCTATCGTAGTGTTTCGCATGGAACAGAAGGAATTACTTTTGAATCCTCTAAAACTCAATCGTGAAGTCAATGAAGATGCAATCAAGAACCAAGGCAAGGGCGTTGGTTTCGGTGTCATAACATGGGTTGTATCCTTGATCACGCTTATCTTCTTCGTCGACTTTTGATATCGATTACTATGGTTTCCCCAGACATGACGACCTTTCGAACCATCGATGATGGCGCTGAAGAATTGTTTGGCGGTTTTTGGCCGTTCTTGAAACGTACACTCCTTATCTTCTTACCACTATGGACATGGCTACTCTGCTGGAGTGCTGGATTCAATAACATCATTTCTGCAACACTAGCAGGACTTTCGTTGTCGATCATTGTTGGTATAGAACGGTATAAATTAAGCCGAACTCCTAGCAAAGACAATTAAGGCCTACCTTGGAATGAGTAATATGAGTATCTTTGAATGGCTTGCAGACTTAGCCGGAATTGAAGCACCAACCTTACTGGAAGTCATCTTCGTTAGCTGCGCAATCTTAGGAGGCATCCTCTTTTTCATCATGATGATTTTGATGTTAGTCGGGGATATTATTGGAGGCGTTGGAGAAGCAGTTGGTTTTGACGCTGATATTGGAACCGACCTTGGATTTGAGATGCTCAGTATCCAAGGATTATCCGTTGCAGTCATGATGTTTGGACTCACCGGAATGTTCGGATTATCAGCAACTGGAAGCGATGTTGTGGCAGTTCTCTTTGGTGGAGCAGGAGCTGCTGGCGGAATGTATGGTATGGCACAAATGATGCGAGGCATTAGCCATCTGCAAGCAGATGGTACTATGAATTACGATGATGCTATTGGCCAGAGAGGCCAAGTATATTCTCGAATCCGACCAAATGAATCTGGAGAAGTTCAGATTCCACTCGGTGGATCACTCAAAAATGTTATAGCACGTGCGAAGGACAAATCCTTGCTCATACCAAGTGGGGAATTTATCAAAGTTATTGATCGAATAGGATCTACAATGATAGTAATCCCTCTTGACGATGCTTCTGAAGAGTAGCCAGAATCAATGGCTTGAAACGTAGGCAAAGCAATTAATAGGATGGATTCTGTAAATTGGTCATGGCGGACGCATCGACCTGGGCAGTTTTCATAATTTTTGCAGTATTAGCAGTTGGAGCATTTGGATTTATCCTTTTAGTTACTCGATACAAGCGTTGTGCTTCTGACGAAATCTTGGTTGTCTATGGACGTATCAAGGGGGGTGCAGCATCACGTTGTATCCACGGAGGTGCCGTCATGGTCTGGCCTCTTGTCCAAGAATACAAGAAAATCTCACTTACTCCAATGACAATTTCTATCCCATTGGATAACGCACTTTCACTGCAAAATATTCGTATCAACGTACCTTCGACATTCACAGTCGGTGTAAGCACAAATCCGTTGATCATGGCTAACGCTGCAGAACGTCTTTTGCATCTAGCAAAAGATGATATTGAAGAAATGGCTAAAGAAATCATCCTCGGTCAACTTCGACTTACCGTTGCAAGTCTTACAATTGAACAGATTAACCAAGACAGAGATTCATTCCTCGAACTCATTCGAGACAACGTAGGTGCCGAACTACACAAGCTCGGTCTTTACCTCATCAACGTCAACATCATCGATATTACTGACGAATCAAACTACATCGAAAGCATCGGTAAGAAAGCTGCATCTGGTGCAGTCAACAAAGCACTTGTCGATGTTGCAAGCGCAGAACGTGATGGTGCAATCGGTAAGGCAAACGCTGACAGAGACAGAGAAGTTCAAGTCGCTAACAATGTAGCTGAATCCCAAAAGGGACAGAAGACTGCTGAAGTTGATCGACGTGTTTACGTTCAACAACAAGAAGCACTCGGTGTCCAAGGAGAAAACTTGTCTCGTGCTGAAATTGCATCGTATCAAGCAGACCTCGAAGAAAAAGAAGCACAAGCAATGCAACGTGCTGAAGTTGCTCGAAGAACTGCTGAGATGGAAGTTCAAAAGGCACAGTATATGCTTGAACAAGAGCGTCTACGTGCTGAAGAGATTGTAAAGGAAGAAATTTCCAAGACTCAAATTGAGATTGCATCCGAAGCAGAAGCAGAACGTCTACGACGTATCGCTCGTGGTGAAGCAGATGCAGTACTTGCTCGCTACAATGCTGAAGCAGAAGGTACCAAAGCGGTTCTTGAAGCAAAGGCAAATGGATACAAGCAACTCGTTGCAAGTGCAGGTGGCGATGTCAAGGCTGCTGCTACTCTCCTCATGGTCGAGAAGATTGAAGAAATCGTTGCTCGACAGACTGAAGCAATCGCTAACCTAAAGATCGACAAGATCACAGTTTGGGATTCAGGCACAGGTGGAAGCGAAGGAGGAAGCACAGCAAACTTTGTTTCCTCACTCATCCGTTCCTTGCCTCCAGTTCATGACGTAGCCAAGATGGCTGGTGTTGATTTGCCAGACTATCTCGGTTCAATGAAAGAAGAGTGATTCGGACTAAGCCGAAGAACCTCCAAATTGGGCGGTTTAACCTCTGAACAGGGGTTTCTTTGAAAGCCAAACTGCTTTGCATGGAAAGTATGGCCACTGACTTAGAGATTGCAAGGAAGGCTGAATTGGAACCTATTGAAGCGATTGCTTGGAAACTAGGGATTCCATCCAGCGACTTGATTGCGTATGGATCGAGCATGGCAAAGATATCCTGGGATGGAATCAAACAACGCTTTTCTTCATCCAAAGGAAACCTTATCCTCGTCACATCAGTGAATCCTACTCCGTTTGGAGAAGGCAAGACTGTGACAACCATCGGCCTTACTCAAGCCCTATGTAGAATTGGAAAGAATGCAACATGTGTCATTCGAGAACCATCCATGGGCCCTGTCTTTGGAATCAAAGGAGGTGCTGCTGGTGGAGGTAATTCACAAGTACTCCCTATGGAGGAGATTAACCTCCACTTTACAGGAGACCTCCATGCAGTAACTTCTGCACATAATCTTCTTTCTTCTTTAATCGACAATCATATCAAACACGGCAATGCTTGCAATATTGATACCAACAGAGTCTTTTGGCCAAGAGTTGTTGATCTCAACGATCGTTCACTTCGAGATGTTGTCGTTGGCCTTGGAGGCCCTGCAAATGGGAACGTCCGTCAAGATCGATTCGATATTACAGCCGCTTCAGAAATTATGGCCATTCTTGTTCTTGCTAAGGACTATACTGACCTTCGACAACGTTTGGGAGAGATTGTTATCGCTCAGTCCAATGAAGGACATCCAATCAAGGCAGAGCATATCGAAGCTGCTGGTTCAATGGCCTTGCTTTTACGCAACGCCTTTTTGCCGAATCTCGTACAAACATTAGAAGGAAATCCTGCATTCATCCATGGTGGACCGTTTGCGAATATCGCCCATGGAAATTCATCGATTGTTGCTGATAGAATCGCACTTTCATGTGCGGATTATGTCGTTACAGAAGCAGGCTTTGGAAGTGACATGGGTGCTGAGAAGTTCATGCATATCAAGGCTGCAACCTCTGGAAAGGCTCCCGATTGTGTTGTCATGAATGTCACAGTACGTTCAATGAAACTCCATGGCAAGGCCTTTGGAGAGCGTGGAGGATACAGGCCTTCGAAAGAGGAACTTGAGACTGAGAATGTCACTGCTGTAGTGGCTGGAGCAACGTCAAATCTTGACCGACACATCAAGAACATGCTTCGATTTGGTGTTCCAGTTGTTGTTTCAATTAACAGATTTGTAAGTGATACTGATGCTGAACTTGAAGCCATAGAAGAGGCTGCTCGAGCAAGCGGTGCGAGTAGAGTCTGTCGAACAGAAGTTCACTCAAAGGGTGGAGAAGGTGGAGAAGCACTTGCTAATGCCGTAGTGGATTCAATACACGATCACGTCGCTGCTGGACGACCATTTTTGCCTCTTGTTGGCCCGAATGATTCAATCGAAAAGAAGGTTGAAGCAATTGCAACAAGAATGTATGGAGCATCGAACGTAAACATCGAAGCACCTGCTCTTCGTCAATTGAAGAAAATTCAAGAATGGGGCTATGGTAACCTCCCTGTTTGTATGGCTAAGACTCAATATTCGTTCTCTCATGATGCAGGAATGCTTGGTGCTCCGTCTGGCTTTGAATTACCAGTTCGTGAATTCAGACTTAATGCAGGTGCGGGTTTTGTTGTTGCTATTCTTGGTTCAATGATGACCATGCCAGGACTGCCAAAGCGACCTGCTGCAAATGACATGGACATGGATGAAGATGGAAATCTCGTTGGTGTCTTTGGGTGATCCTCAATGCAGTTGCTGAAGCAAAGCGAAGAACACTGGAAACTTCGGATAGATTCTGAAGATGACTTGTGGGTTCTTGCACGCTTTGCAATTCCGGGGCGAAGTCTCGCCATGCTTGGTGAACGCAGAGACACAACGACTGCGGAATCAGGCGGCCGTGCGAAAGCTGCTGAGCGAAAGAAAATGTGGATTCAACTTAGAATCATCACTACGGAATACAAAACATACTCCAATCTTTTACGAGTCCATGGAACAATTGAACAAGCGCCAATGGACATAGGCTCACATCATACACACCTGGTTGAAGTTGGCGACGAAATAGAACTCCACTCACTAAGTGGATTCCCTGAGTATGACAGGTTATTGCTGACCGAAACAATGACCTCTGACAAGAAGAGCAATGTTTCGATCATTGTTGTCGAGAACGATGAAATCGTTTTGTTTGAAGTTACACGCCGGGGACTACGAGAAGGAGCCACGTGGACAATGCGCGGTGGAGGGAAGCGTGGTGATATTCGAACAAGTGAAAACGTTGCTAAGTCATTCCAGCAACAAGTTGCAAAGGAGATACTCGCTGCAACATCAACAAAATTACCTATGATTTTGTGTGGGCCGGGTCATGCAAGAGAACGACTTCGCGAGGTGATTCTTGGCCAAGACCCTCAACGTACGATTCGACTCGTTTCGACATCAATGGCCGGCCGTTCTGGTGCGAATGAAATCATTCAAGAAGGGTTAGCAGATGAACTGCTTTCAGAACATGCAATTAGTAAAGAAATAAAATTGCTGGAAGAAGTTTGGCTTCGCCTGAGCAAGAATGGAGCAGTCGCATATGGACAAACGGAATTGTCCAAGGCAATGAATGAAGGAGCTATTGAAACTTTACTTGTCTCGGCAGACACACTACGTGACCCTGAAGCAATGATTGATGGCACTCCAGTTTCTACATGGGTCCAAGGGATTAGTGACATCGGCGCTGAATTAGTGCAGTGTTCATCAGATCATGATTCTGGTGAGCAACTCAACAATATGGGTGGCGTCATCGCTCTGTTACGATATAAGTTGGTGTGAAAATGAAAATCCTCTATTTCTCAGAGTTAGGAGACAACCTCCGTGAGAAAATGAGTGGAGCACGCTGGTTGCTTATGTCAAGCAGGGACATACAATCAGCGACTGGAGCGTTTATGTTTGCTGAGTTGGATGGAATTCTCATTGCAGTGGATCATAGAGGCGAGGAAATCACTCCTGGACTATGGCAACGAGCGGTTCATCTGATGCTCGTATCTCAACAAATTGACGCTGATGAATTCGCCAAAAAAAGTGGAATTACGAAAGTAATTGCAGACGATGAAGGCAATCTCGAAGATTACATATGGTAATGGGTCCGGAGGGAATTGAACCCTCGATCTTCGCCTTGTAAGGGCGACGTCATAAACCCCTAGACCACAGACCCAACCTTCCGTGGAGAGAGGTGTATTTGAAACAAGAGGTATCCAATAACCTCAAATTAGATGTCCAACCGCGTTTAGACAATGGACGAGGAAGCACAAGCTGCCGCGGCAAGGCTAGTCCGCCGACTCAAAGGCGGTTACACCGTCACCATTGCAGAATCCTGTACTGGAGGATTGCTCGCAAGCACCCTAACCGATATTGCTGGTGCAAGTGCATGGTTCAACCAGGCTTGGGTGACATATTCGTATGAAGCAAAAATTCAGGAACTGAATGTTAGCCGTGAACTACTTGAAAAGAAAGGGGCAGTATCTGCAGAAGTTGCAATCCAAATGGCACAAGGAGCACTTGCTCGTGCTAATGCTGATATTGCGATATCAATTACTGGTATTGCAGGTCCAGGCAATGATGGGACAACAAAGAAAATTGGTTATGTCTATGTTGGAATTGCATCCAAAACGTGGGCCATCGCTGAAGCAACTCAAATTGGTGGAAATCGCCAAGAGAACAAAGAAGGTTTTGTTCACTTCGCTTTACTTACTGCAATCAGACATTGGGATCAAGCCATGGAATTAGCCGAGACGAACAGATTGAAAGATCTAGAAGAACTTGAAACCAAGGCAAGAGAAAATGCTCTAGCAGAGATTGAGCGAAACAAACGAGCTGCTGCTGCTGCACAGGAAACTGCTTGGCAATCTCAGACGTGGTCTGGTGGAAATAAAGATAAAAATGACCAAGACATTGAAATTGATGTTCACTGGGACGACGAATCTCAAGAAGATTGAACGTCAACCCTTTTGGAGGGTCGACCCCTCTATGCAAATATGTCTGCGGAGTGGGGGTCAATTTCGCAGGAATTGATGAGTAAAGGAATACTCGTCACAGCAGGTGTGAAAGAGACTTTACTCGCACACTCCAAGCCTATTGAAGTGCTCAAGCAAGGCGAGAAAATAGGATTCCAGCGTGGAATGCTGACAGTTTCAATTCTAGAACAAATGATTGCTGAATTCGATAAACAAAAACCGACTCCTGAAAAAATGGCGGTCCCGATTGGTAGAACAATTGCACCGATTAAAGAATCCGAGCCTGTTAAAATCCAATATCGAAATAACCTTCCTGACTGGAAAGAACAAGATTTTTCAGGTTTGGCTACTGATGTTGATCTCGACATTTTTGTTCATTATGACATAACAGGAAACAGTACTACTGAAGGGAAAATGGGGGACATTCAAGCGTGCTTCAATGACCGCCTCGATAGTATTCGAAAGATGATTATTTCTAATTCTCGATTACCAAGAAAACCTCAAGAGATTGGTCGGTTGAATATTGAATATAGGCGATTTCAAGGGTATGAGAATTTAGCAGTGGCTATTGGACTTGTGAATGAACCAAGACACACAAAAAATGGCCACCTTATATTTGGTTTAGAAGATGAGACGGGTGAGATGAATTGCTTGCTAACAATCAGGCAAGGTGATGATAGAGACCGCATGCATGAGCAAATCGTAGAAGCCGGACTTATGCCGGATGATGTACTGGGCGTTAGCGGTTCTTTTTCTCAAACTGGAGATATATTCTATGTTGATGATCTCTTTTTCCCTATGAAAGATAAGCATGACAAAACAAGTGCTGATATTGGCGTCAGTGTGGCTTTCCTCTCAGATATACACGTAGGTTCAAAGACATTTTTGGAAGCACAATGGCATAAGATGGTCCGATGGTTCCATACAGACCCTTTAGCTAAGACAATCAAATATCTTGTATTGAGTGGTGATTGTGTCGATGGTGTTGGGATATATCCTGGACAGGACAAGGAATTAGCGATTCCTGATTTGTATGGTCAATACACTGAATTTGCACGATTACTCGAACTCTTGCCAGATTGGGTTGAATGCATAATGCTCCCTGGAAATCACGATGCAGTCCGACCTGCAGAACCACAACCAACCTTTGAGAAAGACATTCAACAGGATTACAATAAAACAACATTCGTTGGGAACCCTTGTGACTTTTCACTTCACGACGTGCGACTTCTTTCATACCATGGAAAGTCGATTGACGATTTCGTAGCAGGCCTTCGCACTGTTACATATGCAGAACCAGTTGAAGCAATGCGCCAGATGCTAAGAAGAAGACATTTGGCCCCCCAGTGGGGGGGTAAGACTCCATTATCACCAGAACTTGAAGACGGTTTAGTCATCAGAGAAGTACCTGATATTTTCGTAACAGGGCACGTCCATGGCCATGAATGCATGGATTTCAGAGGGACTACACTTGTTTGTTCATCCACATGGCAAGATCAAACATCATACCAGAAGATGCTTGGGTTCCAACCGAAACCATGTATGTTGACCGTTATCAATTTGCAATCCCACAAGTCCACATCAATTCCTTTCGCTTGAAGGAAGTTCAATGTACTCAAGAATCTTCAAGAGATTCTTTTCATAGATAATTGGAACATTTGAATCTTCAAAGGCCTTGATAGAGGATTCCCTACTTGGATTAAATCCAATGAATTGACTTTCGTCAATCATCATTGAGAGATCCATTTCAGAATCTCCAACTGAGAGTACGTTCTTTGATTCAAAACCATGCATATGGATAAGCCGTTCAATGACTGCACCTTTCCCACTTGCATGGAGGCGGCAAATACCATCATCATTCAGGTAATCGTTATCATCAAATTCAAATCCATTTGCAATCCAATCATCAACCTTGAGCAAAGCTGCAATGCTGCTGACAAAGAGATCAACACCTGCACTAACAATGGCAACATAGACTCCATGTTCTTGCAAACGTGCAACGAGTTCACGAGCACCAGGCATCAATGAGATACCAGAATACATTCGAAACAACTCATCTCTATGGATCGGAGAGCGAATCTCTTTCCACATAGCGATGTCAGACCGCATGAACTCAACATCAGAGATTTCCCCAGCAATAAAGCGTGAGAGATTCTTACTGTTGTCGGTGCCAAAGCCGTCATGGAGTGTTTTCCATGAACTTACTGAGTCAACCAATACGCCATCACAATCAAAGACTACACAGTGACATACGTCGCTCATGTACAGACCAATGTCTGCTTCCTTGAAAGCATTCGCCTACCTGCCAGAAGATCGGGCCAGTGGCACGAAGCCACTGGCCCATCAACTGTCCAACCGTTTTTCAACTTCAGACCTTGTTGTATTCAAGGTCGCTGTAGGTCTTGATGACCGATTGTTCACCAGGTCCTGGTTGGTATGTGATTCGGATTGTTCCGTCCGTAATCGCTGTACCATCAGGTGCATGGGTTCGAACCATAATTTGGTCGCCAATACCGAAGGTTGATTCCTTGTAGGTTCCTTCATCTTCTACCTTATCGAAGAAGGTAACGAATGAGTCGCTGTTCGATGGCATGAATCCGTAAACATCGCTTGTGTTAGCAAGGGATGTGCTGTAGGACGTACGTGACCCACTTGAATCCGTGTACAGAACTGTCACGATGACCGCCTGAGTTGAAAGTTCAGCTTCAGTCTGATCAACACTGATTGCCCAGTATCCATCTTCCATTCCGAGATTTTCGTTAACCTTGTCGAAGGTAACTCGAGGAGTACCCAACTTACCAGTCTCTGCAAGAGATGATGCCCAAACATAGATGACACCGGAGAGAACGACTGTGATAGCGACCATCAAGATGGTTGCGATAACAGGGCTCACTGCCATTTCGTCATCGATAATTCGAGTGTCTTCTTCGTCTTCTTCATCTCTGCGGCTTGACATAGCAAGTGCTGTGACAAAGAATCCTGCTAGAGCAACTACAACGAGGCTTGGAGCAAACGATGGTACTGATCCAAGTCCGCCACCGAGCGATACAACGCTTGGTATACGGTTAGAGTTGTTCGAAGCAAGGAAGGTGCTTGCAGGTTGGTTAGCATGGTTACAAACAGGCGCTGTCTCAGTAGAGTACATTACGTTGTTACACCAATCGCTGTCTTCGAGAAGAGGACGGCGTTCTGATGTCTTGGTTGCATCGCTACCATATTGACCAGGCTTAGACCAAGGGTCTGAACCAACAGAGCTAGCTCTGTGAGATGTTGGGTCGTCGGTCTGGAAGCGGTCAGCAGGAGCCTTGCTCAAGTCACATTCTGCATCCAAACAGGTTAGAACATCCATCTCAACATAAATCTCTGCAGTATTGTTGACGATGTATACGTATTCTTCAACAATCAATGTGTCTCCGTATGCAGGTACCTGGTAGTATCTGACATTCTCGGATTCACCGTGGTTACCACCTGTGTGGAATGTTACAGCCAACATGTGGTCGTATGTGAACGGTCCAACGTCTCCACCAGCACCAATTGTGACCTGAACAGGCACGTATGTACCAGAAAGGACGTTGTTGATTCCGAGGAAGTCGAAGCCGATAGCATCGTCGAAGTAGTAGTCTCCAACCAGTTCACGAACGTTTTCAACACGAACACCAATTTCCTGTGTCGCTACACCTTGGGTGTAACTGGCAATTGGCATTACTGATGGATCGTAGTTAGGTACGTAACTTGGTGCAGTAGCAGTATCCTTGAGGACAAGACGGATTTGACAGAAGTCAGAGCCGCTTGGTCCGATTTGGTGGATACCGTTATCGTTCAAGTAATCAATTTCCCAAGCGTTAGCGTTGGTTGTTGCATCAGGAACCAGTTCGAAGACGAGGTTGTCATCTACGATGGTCGCAGTGAAGTAGTTCTGGTATGTACATTGGTCAGTTGGTTCAACAGTCCATGTCAAGTCAGCAGCGCTATGATCGATGTCATACTTGACTGAGGACAAGTTGTAGGTCAAGTTCTGTGTGCTTGTGTCATCTTCCATGAGGGAGATAGACCAAGGAGCAACAGGAGTCGATCCGTTAGCTGATGTTACAACTGCGCCAGTAGTGACGTCCCAGTCGAGAACAACTGGGGCATCATTAACTGGGCTGACTGAGAAGTCAACAACTACTGTGTCAGCAGCTTGGTTCTCTGCACCATCGTCACTCAGAGTGAGTGTGACAGGACATGTTCCACCTAATTCGTTACCAGTGTTTTCAGTCATGGTTAGTTCGTTAGCGACAACGTCGACACTGAAAGCAGTACATTCAGCAGGTACGGATGCACCCCATGTGTATACTTGACGGGTCGGGTCTTGTTCGTTGTCCATATCACGGACGTATGACTTACTAGCGTTGGAGATGTCTCCAAGGAACTTGGAAACACTGCCGAATCCTTCAGGAACGATGTTCGTGTAAGATCCGTCGTCTACGAAGACAGGCATACAATCGATACGCTCTGTGTTACAGATGACTGGCTTGTCGTTGATGTTGTTAACTGTCAAGGTCATGTTCTTGGTATCTGTCAATCCGTTGCTGTCTGTTACAACAAACTCGAATTCGATAGTACCGAACTGGTCATCAAGAGTCGTAATCGATACTGTGTGGCCATTCTTGTCCCAATCAACCAATACGTTGCTGTGAGCAACAGTTGTTCCTTCAGTAACGGTCCAAGACAATGTAGCTTCATCATCTTGTACGTCATCTGCAAGGTCAGTGAGGGACATGCTGTAAACACCGCTGTCTTCATCAACTGCATCATCTGCAAGTGTGGCTTGGATTTCAGGACATGCACGCTCGATGTCGACGGTCAATGCCTGGTTTGTAGCCATTGAGACAGCATCTACAGTTGCCCAATCATAAGCACAATCAGCTTGTGTCTTAATCATGACATCGTAATCCTTAGCAGCGCCAGCAGTGGTGGAACCCTTGTAGGTTCTGTAGACCAATACTTCATCGCTAATGCTTCCAGTTTCAAGATCGTCGTGAGTTGTCTCAATTGAGATGTACTCGCTTAGAGTTTGAGCACCAGTTGTTACGGTATGTGACGGGTGAACGTTTTGGATGTTACCCGATGCATCTTGTACGATAGCAACGATGTTTACTGCGTCAGGTGTACCACCGAGACGGCTGAATGGAATTGCGATTTCGAAGAAACCAGCAGTTGTTGTTCCCAAATCAGTATCGATAGCGTCAGACGAAACTGAACTTGCTCCCCATCCAAGGAAACCATTGGAGTATAGATCCATGTTGGTATCACTTGTTGCCCAGAACAGATAATCTGCTTGGACAGGCAATGTGTGAGCTGTGTTCAGGTTGTAACCAGTGTTTGAACCACCAGCAACAACATCCAGGTAAATCAACAGGTCGTTGGATGCAAGATCTTCACCGGTCATACCGATGTAGAGTGCGTCACCTTCGCTGTAGGTTACAAGGAGGTCGTTTGTACCGTCTCCAGAAACCGTACCAGGCATAGCGTCGTCAGATGGGTTGAGTGGTGTTCCACCAATCCAATCAGAGTCGTCACCGTCAACAGCCATGATATCAGGCTGGAATGAAGGTGAAACGTATGCTGCACGTGTTCCATCAGTCGAGAGAAGAGACATACCTACTGCAGATGCACTACCGAGTAGGTGTGTTGCATCAAGGCTGAACAGGTTTGCTTCATCGATGGTTGCGGATGCAACGATGCTAATCGCCAGAGGATCGAGTGTGTTACCAATGCTGGTTACATATGCATTCGATCCTGCGTTGATTTGCGTTGTTGAAGCAGACCATGTGAGGTTCTCAACAGATCCTACAGATTCAACTGCGTGGAGAGCTGTTGTTGCAGTAGAGGTACCGCCGTCCCATCGGAACTCGGTATTCTCTGCATAAACACCAACGTCTCCTGCAGCGTCTAGTGGGTAAATCCACGAGTAGTCACCATCAACCATGTGAAGTCCAGTACCAGTAGCACCACCATCAACTGAAGCGTCGATAGCAGTTACAGTAGCACCGTCAGCGTAAACACCAGCAACAGTTCCTGCAATGGTTGCAGCACCGGTTAGAATGAGTGTTGCATCTTCGATAGAGATACCGTATGCATATCCACTGATTTCTGTTCCAGAGAGGGTAACGTCGTCTCCCGAGTTGAGTGAAGACAGACCGATACTTCCAGAGATACCTGTTCCTATGATTTCGGAGTTGACGTCGTTGATGTTACAGCCATCGGTAACAATCGCGTTGTCACCCATGTTGATTGTATTCAACTGAGTCTGCATTGTAACGGAGTTACAATCGATTAAGGATAGACCAACTGCGTTAGGAGCAGTACGACCAGCACTGAGGCTGATTGTATTGTTCTCTAAAACAGGTCCGGAGTATCCACCGGTGCTTGTACCGTAGTACACAGCGATGTTTGCTCCACCGTCACCGTAGGTGTCAGTAACCTTCAGAGTGTATGAACCAGCGACGCTGTAGGAAGTCCAACGAGGATATGCTGTGTTGGAACTGAATGATCCTGCAGCCCACGTATCCTTACTACCATCGGGCTTGGTGATTTCAAGACCGATTTCATATCCCCAGCTGTCAGATTCTAGATCAACATACGCTGTTGCACCAGTAGGTATAGTGAACGTACATGTCTGGGATGTTCTGTAAGAAGATGAACCAATTGTACACAATGATGTAGATGGTGCAGGAGGGGCTGAAGCCGAATCGATTCGTATTCCACCGTCTGCGTCAAGGAGCGTGTTGTTTGTTACATCACCGTGACCACCGTTGATTGTGATACCAGGCTTGTTAGCATCCTTCACACCGGTGATGGAGTTGTTATCTACGACATATCCGTTGGTGTTGATCATCTGAATCGCTGATTCAGGTCCATCGAATGTGTTGTCAATAATAGACAATCGCTTGGTTGTTGTATCGTATGCACGGACACCATACTTACCAGCAGTACTGCTGAAAGTGTTATTCTTGACGAGAGCGTCGTCAGCATATGAGTTGGTGTAGAACCAAACATCTGCTATTTCTCCACCATCAACGAAAGTGTTTCTTTCGATGGTAACGTTGTCCGCACCGAATTCACTTGCACTGTGTGTGTAAGCGTATCCTGAGCGGCGGAAGAAAATTCCAGCGCCACAGTCAGAGAGGGTACTGTCAACGACGTATGAGTTGTCAGATCCATAGAAGTTTACACAAATGTCAGTATTTGCAATTGCGTTGTTCAATGGTGTGTAACCCTTGTAGTGTGTCATCGATACGTTATCGATTCGCAGCCAATCAGAAACACAGTCATAGTTGTTCCAGGTGGAACAGTATGCCATACCACTGGTAACGGATGCGATTGGGTTCAATGTAGAATCCTTAATCGAGATATCCATTGCTTGGTAGACGTAACCGATTTCAACACCGGTTTGTTGACCGGTTGTTGGGTTCACTGCAAGACCGTAGACTTCGGAGTTGTGGAGATACAATTCGGGAGCATTACTACCACCTTGTGCGTACCAGCGTTGTGTGTCTTCGAATGTGTACGAACCTGTAACCAAAACCTTGGTGTTGTTCCAGTTGTGGATGTCATTATCATCGAAGTACATGAACGGAACGTCCATCATGATCGTCTTTCCAGACATATCTTCAGGAGTTGTTGCGTAGTAACCGTACTCTTTGTAGCTTCCACCATTTCCATCGGTGAGCGTTCTTGATGCAGATGTCCCGAGGTATCGGGAGCCGCTACATCCAGCAACCATGACGTAAGATGTACTTGTGAATGAGTAACAAACACGAGCATTGATTCTGTCAGTCAGAGCGATTGTTCCGCTGTTACCACTAGCATCCGCTAGACTTAGGCTTTCAAATGCATATCTAAAGTCACCCTTGCTTGATGTGTACTCAATCATTGCAACAGTGGCTGCTTGGTAGCCAGCGAGGTTGTCTGAAGTACTTCCAGCAGAATTAATCAGAATTGTTCTGAAATTAACTCCAGATGCAACACCGTTTGTATCGGTGGTACCAGTTCCTGTAATCTTCTTATCAGCATTCATCAATACGACGTTGGTTCCCGAAACACCTGATCCATCAGCTGTAATGGTCATTTCCAGTTCTCGCATTCTCTCGAAGTCACCAGTTCCTGTAACCACAACGGTTGATGGGTCAACTGTTCCTTCAATGAAATCGATGTTGCTTGAGCCAGTAATCTTCAGGTCGTTTGTTGTACTTGCAAAGTTAGAATCGGTGATTATGATATCTCCTGATCCAGCGGTCTCTAATCCAACATCGTTTCCGGCTAAGGTAATGCCGTCGAATTCAACGTTCTTGGATGTGAGAGGACCGTACTTGTACCCTGCTCCGTTACTGTTTGTGATTGTACCAGTGAGGTCTCCACCGAAGTTCTTGACGTAGTAAATACCAGCAGTGTTCTGGCTGTCAAAGTCGATATTTGTCATATCGATTGCACCTGAACCTGAGGAAGATACGAGCATTCCGTAATCTCCACCATCAACTTCAATGTCATCCATAGCAGCAGATACTACACCTGTTACTTCAATACCGGAATCGGTTGGTGATACAATATCGATGGATTCGAAGATACCAGCAGCAAAGTTGCCACCGATTTCGATACCGTTGTCAGCACCATTGATTACACCGTTCTTGAATGTGGCAGTACCACTGTCACGGAGGTAATCTCCGAGTGCACCAGGGTCGTTACCAGCACGAGCGACGAGGTCGAGTCGGTCTTGGTAATTGTCTGCACGGTTGTGTAGAACATCGACATACATTGTAACCGCTGAGATGGAACTGTCAGAGATATCCACAACTGGGAATGACATTCGAGCACCTTGTCCAGCGTTCATTTGGTATGTGTATGCGTAGTCTAGACATACGTTGTATGATCCACCTACATATCCTTCAACAGGCTTGAATGCCCCTTGTCCACCGTGGTATTGGGTGTAGTAGTAACCCCAGTAGTGGTATGGGTAGTATCCGCTGTTAGGGGATGTATCTTCATCGATTTCAGACCATCGGAATCCGAATTGGTCTGGGTAGTAGTAATATGCAGGGTATGACGGCAAGGATTGAGGACCTTGAGGCCAGTATCTCCAGAGGTAATACATGTAACCGTCTTGCAAATTTGTTGCTGATGGACCGTAGCTGTATCCGTATTGGTTACAATGCCATGATGCAACTCCACCTTCACCACCATCGTATGTAGCAGCGCCGTTTCCGGACTTAGGATCGGTTGAACCCCATGGGTAGTATCCCAACTTGTCAGGAGTGGTGATGTTTTCAGAAACTTCACCGCTTCCATCGTCGTAGGTAATTTCGATGTTCCATCGGTCAGTCATCATGTAGTACTTACTTGATGCATAGTTGTACGTAGGGTGAGCATTTCCGCCACCATAGATAGAATTAGCACCAACTTGTAGATAGTCTCCTGTCCCAAGGAAGGATGAGAGATCTACTGCATAGGTCTTCCATCCAGTAGATTCACCGGACAATGAAGTCGAACGGTAGATGGTTGGGAGACTCATTCCTCCGTAAACATCGACACCGACGGTGTTGCCAGTTGATGTGAATCCATCAATCTGAGGAGCACCGTTGTATGCTTGGATACCAACTGCAGCGTTTGATACAGCGATGTTGGTGTATGAACCACTCGCTTGTGTAACCCAAAGGGCAGTACCAGTATTACCTACGTTGATGATGCTTGAAGAATCAATATCAGCATCACCACCGTCAATCTTGACAGTAGCCATATCTGATGCACTTGCAGAGGAACCGTAAATGGTACCTGAGTTCTTCATAATCAACATTCCACCGTCTCCGACGTATAGAGCAGAGCCAGTTGTAGCATCTTGAGCAAGATCACGGACTGTTCCGCCATCGATTTCAATTGTTCCATCTTGGATGTCAAGTGTTAGAGGGTATGTTGAAGAAACTGCCTTCAGTGAACCAGTTGCTACAGAAGATGTTCCAATAAGCAACTTACCACCGTTAGAGATGGTGAGTACTGGAGAACTTGTCGCAGTAGACTTCACTTGAAGAACAGCACCATAGAGTCTGACTACACAGCCATTGAGATTGAGATTTTCAGTCAATGTCATTGGCGTACCATCGAATTCATAGATTGTGTTTCCAGCAGGTGTGACACCGTTTGTTGGCAATCCAGCACCTGTATCAGCATCAGTCCATGCAGCCAACCAAGCACAGTCCATGTTGGTTCCATTGAAATCAACAGGCGCTGGTTCGAGGAGCAGGGCGTATGTACTTCCGATGGTAAATCCACTGGTCAAGTCGCTTGCATACCAGGTGGAAGACGAGAGAGTCTCGTTCTGTCCAGCAGGGCCGAATGCACGTAGGTTGTGATCTGAGTATGTGTTTCCTGCACTGTCTCCAGTGATGACCCACACGGATGCTTCACCGTTTGAATCAGTGATGTGAGATCCGACTTCAAAGAGTTCGGCTCCCGCTCCTGAAACAACACTGGCTCCAACTACGTGACCAGACTTGTTCACTTCTTCGATAGTGCCGCTAACAGCTTCGAGCCTGTAAGCACGTAGAGTTGCAAGACCACCGTAGTAAATCAAAGCGGACGATGATGTGTAAACATCACAATCAGATGTAGCACCTGTAGAGTCTGCACAATCGTTTGTGTTCTGAGAGACATCGATTAGACGTACTTCTGCGTTAGAACTCGCATAAGCGAGGTAAACACCGCTACCAGCATTTGAACTGGTAATAGCAACACTTCCGATTGTCATCTTGGAGTTACGAGCGTACAGAGCGTGGTCTGTGCTCGATGTGTGGCTAAGAGTACCACCATCAACGACGAAGTTGTTAGGTGCAGCACTGCTTGAACAGCTGCTGTATACTCTATCAGAATCAATGGTTGTTACATCAATCTTCCATCCACATCCTGCAACACCAAATCGACCAGAGTCGAGATTTGTCACATACATGACATCTGTGGAGATAGCGTTTCCAGAGATATCAATGTGTCCAGCGGTTATATCGTTGAAGACCGAAGGTTGAATTCGAGTCAATGACATATCACCAGATTCGATGTTATCGAAAATCGCGAAGTCTCCAGATGGTCCATTGCCTGTGCTTGAAGATCCACCAGGTACGATGGAAAGCGTAGCAGTTCCTAGGTCGACATCAGTCATGTTGATTGAACCTAGAGCGTTGATTGAGACACTTGAGTAATCTGGTGCATCGAAGTTGAAGATGTTTACTTCGCTCGATGTGCCATATGCTGAGTCCAATGCTACTCCTGTTTGTGCAGCACCACTTGTTGTGAAGCTAGCACTAACGTTTGAGATTGTTACATGTTGCAAATCTGTATCGATGAGGTTCTTGTATGCGTTCTCAATTGTTACGTTTTCAACGTGGAGTTTTCCACCGGTTGAACCTGGGTAATTGACGATAGCACCGCCCCATGAAACTCCGTCAGAGTTACAGTTGGACATGGTACCTTCCATGATCATAGCATCTGCGCTGCTTGGCAGGTTTAGACATGCCTTGTCTGCTCCGCTGATAGCGAAGTTCATCATCCGAATTCCAGTTCCTTGTCCACTGCCGTGACTGACTGCAGTCTCAACATTTGTGAAGGTGACATGGCTTAGAGTGATGTTTCCAACGTTAGCGTTAGAGTAACAAGGTCGTGTTCCACCATTGCTGTCAACACAGTAGGCATTGTAGTCTTGGTGTCGAGAACCTGCAGAGATTGCAGCAGTACTGGTGTTGTTGAAGTCAACGTAGCTGAAGACGTGTCGGTTGTCAGTACCACCTGTTGTAGCACAATCATCAGTGAAGGAGAGACCCTTCCATTCCTTGTCGGAGATACCTTCGAAGATGATATGGTCAGTTGCGGTTCCGGTAGCCTTGACTGCGTCACATTCGCCATCAATGGAAATTCCCTTGCCTTCAGCGACTTGAATGACTGTTCCAGGCTGGATTGTTAGATCTCCACCTGAGACAGAAAGGTAGTCGCTGTTAGGGCTGATTCGGTATGGTGAACCTTCGTTATCCCAGATACATTCTACGTTGTTTCCAGAACAGTCGAGGTCATTGTCAACATCAGTACCCTTACCTTCGAAAGGCATTGTACGGACATAAACTCCACAATCGTATGCTGTGTTATCATAGCAGTAGTAACTGCTGTAATAGCCCCACCATGGCGCAATTGTACCTGGTCGAGCAGCAGAGTTGCTCGAGTATGGCAATGCAGGCATGGTTGTTCCCCATGTAGTAATACCACGTTCGAGGGATGTTGCACCGTTGTCAATCATGTATAGGTAACCGTTACGACCGATACGAAGTCTGTCGTTTGTGTCGTCACCATCGAAGGACTTCTGGAAGTAATCGAATTGGAATCCAGAAGGCAGATCGATGTTAGCGTTACATCCAGTCTTGTATTGGTTCCAATAGTACTGGTATGAACAGTAGTAGCCAGTCGGTGAACCGCCATTACTACCTGAGATAACTTGAGCAGCGTTGGTTACGGACTTCATTCCAACTGAGAATGATTCATATCCATGGTCGTTTCCATCAGTTGAAATTCTGAAGTTGGAGGAGTGCGGGTTACTACCAGCCATATATCCTGCTCCAGGGTTTCGCATTGTGTCACCCTTGGTACGAGTGTGATCCATGTAGCCAACTGTAGCGTAATCGTAGTAAGCAGCACAACCTGAATCGTACTTGAATTCGATTTCGTTCGTTACGTCATAGAAGATAACTTGGTAGTCACAAAGGTATTGTGTGTTGTAACCCATATCTCTCCATTCGACGATTAGCATCATGTTTGGATCGCCAACTTCGAAGTTGTTTGTCGTTGTAGTTTGTGTGTTTGTACCAGCGGCAACAGTAGATTCGTCAACTGATGTAGCGTGGTATGAAACATAATCCCCACGTTCTAAGGTGTTAACAGTAGCGCTCCAAGTACATGTAGCAGCTGAACATTCAGAAGTTGTTTTGCCTACAGGAGACAAAAGGGTTGAAACCGTTGTTCCGTTGTTTACGGAATAGTACAACGTCGGTCCTTCCCCGATTGTTGTGTTTACATTCAATCCAGAAGGTGGATCACCAGCATCTGCGATTGTGTATGTGAACGTTCGACTCTTGCTGTGAGAATCACGCAAGACTGAATGGTCCATATCAGGAGCAGACGTATCAGGTGATGGCGCAACATTTCCAACCTTGTAGGTAATTGCACCAGAAGATGCCATTCGTCCGTATTGTCCAGCACTCAGTGCAACACCAGACCACTTGTAAGAAGAGGTTTGGTATGCGTAGTAGTAACCGGAGTTACAGCGAGCGTTGGATGAACTGGAACGGTAGAAGTAATAGAAACCGTTTGTTCCGACACAGAGCCAGTTAGCCTTAGAGGTGCTGTATCCAGTACCGTTCCAAGTGATCTTACCGAAAGTACCGGTGATGTCACCTGGGATAGGGACGTTGTAAGCAGCGGAGTAGGCGTATGTGGATACTGAGGAAGCTTGTGAGCCTCCTGCGAGTGCTCCAGTATCGATTTCAGGTGTTGAGTCACCGATACCAACCATACCCCAGGCGTTGTCGCCTGAGTCATAATGGAATACCAAGTTCATCTGAGGACCATTCTTAGCGCTGATGGATAGATATCCGCCATCTGCTTGGTGAAGTTCATCGAGACCCGATTGAGTTCCACCAAATCCGTTGTATCCACCACTAGGTGTTGTGGTCCACTGTAATCTCCATTGGGAGATGTAGTAAACTGAGGAAGAGTAGAAACATGAGTAACTACCTGTTCCACAGTTGGATGTATCAAACTCGAAAAGATACTCATCGTTACTATCGTAGTAAGTCATCTGTCTGTCGTGGTATCCTTGCGGGGAGTAATAACTACCCGAGTGAACATCCGTTGTCAAAACTGTGAACTTCTTTGCAGTTCCTGCGTTAGCAATATCATCTACAAAGAAGGAGTGAGCGTTGCTCTCTACCCATGTTCCAGGAGCTGAATTACTTGCAGGAGGTGCTGGGTCGTATCCGACGTTAGCGCCATTAGCGACGTTCAGGTCTTGGAATTTCCAGTAGTACTCGACATAATCTCCTGCACTGAGGTCTGCAGTGGATGCCTTGAATCGGCAATCACTAGCAGAGGAGGTGCAGGTTGCGATTGTTGTTGCACTAACTGAAGTCCATGAACCATTGTTGACGCTGTAAGACATTGTCACACCGTTTGTTGATGTTGTGTCGATACCTGACATATCAGTAAGGGTTGTGAAGAACGTTCTCTTGCCTTCAACGTATGAAGTCAATCCGCTGTATGGTACGTGGCTGGAGGTTGGGGCATCCGCATCTGTACCACCGGAGTAAATTACTTCCAGATAGCTGTTAGATCCGCCGGAGTTGTACGCATAAGTGTAAACATAAATGCTTGAGGTCATTCGAGCACCCATTCCGACAGTACCGGAACTTGATTGTGCGTTTATGATGTAGTTGTGAGATCCTGTGCTGGAGGAACAAGCAGTTCCTGCAGAGTTGGAATTGTCACAAAGTTCAGAGGTCTTCCAACCTGTTCCTTGAGCGTATGTTCCAACAGCAGCTGAATTACCAATTGAGGAAATCAATTTTCGCTCGTTTGTATTGGAGTTCGATCCGGACAACAAGTTCGTTGCGATTGAACCAGAACATGACGCTGAAGTGATACCGTAGTTGTATCGAACGTCAGTTCCACAGGCTTCCAGTACAGTTGAAGTGATCGCTGTACCTGAAGAACTGCCGTATGCATAAGATACGTATTGCTTCCAATTCACTTCTTCAACTGTTGCACCTGAAGGTAGGGCAGAGCTTGATGTGAAGGTGTACTTGTGCCATGGGACATAGTAGTAAGAGCCGTAGTAACGGTACAAGTAAGAATATGTGTTGTTGTAACAGTATCCGTAGTAGACATAGCAATATCCACGATTTCCACTTGTGACCTTGATGGTTGGGTCAAGAGCGAGTGGGAACACTCGGTCTTCGGACATCAACCAATCTGTGTCGACTGCTGTGGTAAGGAGAACCATTGAACCGTACACTTGCACGAAGTATGTGCCGATGTAAGGTTCAGTGCTTGACTCTTCCATAACAACTGGCTCAGGGATGGTGGCCAGTAGTGCTCCGGATTCAGTCGAACGAATTTCTAATTCGCCTTGTGTTGTGGTGATTTCTTCTCCAAGAGCAACTCCGTCGATGTAGAGACCGTAGCCCATTGGTAGACGGATTGTTTCAGTCATACCGAAGTATGCTGCAACATCGTCAAGAACTGGGCGCTCTTCAATGATTAGGTTTTGCTTAATTTGAGTAGTATCAACCGAGTAATCGAGAGTGAAACCTTCTGCGAGAGGGTATCGGATTACATTACCGCCGACTTCGACATCGCCCATAGCAGGCGCAGCCTGGTATGGCTGAGGTGCTGTACCAGTGATATCGATTGTCATGAGCATAGGGTTCATACCAGTGATGATTGGATCAACAAACTGATTTGGTTGAACACTTACACCTTCTGAAAGTTCAGCACCAAAGGTGGTTGTGAAGGTGTTCTCCTTCACTTCCCATCCGTTCGGTGTCGCCATGATATTGAGGTTAATGTCCTCATAGGCGCCACTGTCAGCAAGGTAATGCACTGGCTCATCAGATGTGAGTTGTGCAATGTTTCCATCCTCAGTAAGGAAGGCCTTTGTGTTCGCTTGCCTCATTCCCAGTAATTCCTGGGTGGCATCGTACTCATAGCTCGTTTGTTCGATGGCGGCTGGGAGTTTGAAGAAATCATCAATATCAGTTGTGATCTCTGCAACACTCACAGTATCGGTTGTTGTGTTATCTACTAGGCTTGTCATTGGCATAAATGCCATCAAAGCACATAGTAGAACGGCAACGCCGATTCCACCAATTGCGGTTTTCGTTTTATTATTCTTGTTTCCCAACATAGTCATTCACTCCATACGGACCGTATGCAAGTGCAACCACGCCCTCCGCTACTTATAGGAATTGGGGTACAAAATCTTTGAATCAATTGTTTCAAAGTGTAAATTAAACACGATACTGCGTAACATTTTGCGCCCTGAGTAGTACAAACAATTTGTAAAATGGGTAATCTATTTAATTCTGCTTTTACGATTTAACAAAAACAGATCAGATTACGAAAATTCATGCCTTCAGAGATTATCAAAATAAAAAAAGGCCGAGGAGGGCGCCAGAACGCCCTCCCCGGCGGCTTCTGCACACAATGAGTGTACAGATTACGACGGCGGATTAGTGAGTGTTGACTCAGTAATCCCAGTCTTTGTCTTCGCCTTCGTTTCCGCCTCGTGAGAGGATGAAAGCTCCAGCGATGAATGCTATGATGACAACGCCACCGATCGCACCCCAGGTCCAGCCTGGAAGTTCTCCGCTTTCCTTGTCATCTCCATCAGTGGAGTTGGTGTCGGTGGTGCCGCCTTCATTCTCCTTGAAGAATGGTGCATCTGCGCCAGAATCAGAGTTCGAGGCTGCATATGCCTTGTTTCCAAGAGCGTCGACTGGTACAACAACGAAGTAGACAGTGTATTGTCCAGGGCTCGCACTCATCATGACATCTGCCGTGGTCGTAGCAGCGTCAGCTGTTGAAACACAGTTCTCAGGCATCTGTGCAGCGGTGAATGATTCACGGTTTTGATAACAAACGTGCCATACTGCGACATCTGAAAGGTCATCGCCGGTTGCGTCCCAGTTAAGCGTCCACTTGTCACCAGCTACTGTAACTGAGACGTTTGCTGTTGCTGCGCCACCGTCAACTGCCTTATCAGCGACAACTGTTGCATTTCCGACAGGAGTGCTGCATAATCCATCATTGTTGCAGACAGCGACATCAATGGTGTAAGAAACACCGTGGGTTGTGTCACTGTAGGAGTACTGGAATGTGTCAGAAGCCAAATCGGTTTCAATGACAGTTGCATCAGCATCGTTTGAGATACTGATTGAGAACTTCTCATCAGAGAGCATTGTTCCAGTAGTACCCCAGTTCATTGAGATTCCACCGTTGTACTCTGCATTAGCACTGAATCCACTGATCGATGCACTTGGTGCGTCCTTCGCTTGTAGAGGAGCATCAATGAGCAAGAATTGTCCAGCCGGCAATACAGGTCCGGAAAGGACAGCAGATAAAACAGACTTGGTTGAATCTTCTTCACTGTTTGTTGCACCGTCAGCGAGAAGTTGAGTCAGTGTTGCACTCTTACAGTTGGTTGTGAACCAGAGAGATGAGGCGCCTAGGCCAGAATCAAAGACAATGTCCATGCTGTGAGCAAGGACGTCGTTCGCTGCGTATGTGGTAACTGGGTCGTAGTCGATAACTGCAACTGGTGTGTATACACCCGACAATTCTCCTCCTGAAGAGTCAGGGAGAGTAATTCCTTCACATGTAGTGGTATCTCCATCTTCAACATCGACTGTGAACGCTGCCTTGCTGAAGTAGGTAATGGAGTAATCCATTGTAACTCCGGCAGTGGTTGTATCTGATGCGACTACATCGTTCCAAATCTCGACAATGATTTCTTCTGTTACAGATCCACCGTGAGCGTCAGCAATAGTAACCTTCACTGGGAAGGTTGTTACGAATTCTTGGATAACTGGGGTTGAACATGTACGTCCAACTCCACCGAGACCTCCACATCCTGCGAGAGGGGTACTTGATGCACCACCAACCCAAGTGTAGGTCAGACCTTCGCCGTTTACGTCATCTGCATCAAAGACTGATACTTCAAACTCGAGCATGTTTTCCATACCGAGCATGAGATCGCCTTGTGTGACAAGGTCAAGGGAAGATACAACTGGCAGATTGTTTCGAACTTCTTTCTCCATAGAGACAAGGTTGTTCGAAAGTTTCTGATCATCAGTCTTTCCTTCCAATACGAGGCTTGCCTCGATTGTGTATGTTCCAACATCGAATTCAAGCATTGTGCATGCGTGACCTTGGTTGAAAGCCATAGGCCCAGTTCCAAGCATGTTGTGAGTGTATGAAGGCTCAACACCATCAACACATTCATTCACCTTTTCAGTAATGACTTCATTCGTATCGAGGTTTGTGATTGTAAAGGTAACGTTCCAATCGTACAATTCAGATGGGGATGAACCTCTGTGTTCAACAGATGCATCAACATATGATGTACCTACTGAAAGATCGCCTGGTTCACCTGAACCGACTGTGTAGGTTGCAACACCTGTTCCATCGGAGTTGTATCCTTGGTTAACAGATAACATTGAGATACGAATGTCGTGGAAGGTTTGTAGAGCACCTGTCACTTCATCTGCGTTGTTGTTTGTGATATCATCACGGAGGAACGCTTCTTCGCAGAAGTGATTGTACGTTGTGGTTTCAGTCATCGGATTTCCTTCTGCATCTGTCGTGTTCACGGAAACTACTTCTTGGCAGGACACAAATTGTCCGTAGAGCGAGAATCCACCTAGTTCAACATCGATTGAATACGCTGCATCATCTCCGCTTGAATCTGGTAGGACTGAACCTTTGTATTCCCAGAGACCATTGTTTTGGCTGCTGGACATGACTGTTCGGATGTCAGTGAGGTTATCAGTAGGGTCAGAACCATTTTCGAAAACATGAACTGTTTGGTCGACTCCAACGTCGACAGAGTGAACAAGAGAACCGAGTGAAGCTGCCAATAAGTCAGTTCCATCTTCCGCAGTTGCGTTATCGAGATCACCGTTTACGTCGATGTTCATTGAGAGGTCGTGGGTGATGAAGTCTGATGATCCGTTGAGTTCAACAGTAATTGTGAACGCTTTAGCGCCTGAACCAGTTGCGACTGTAGAGCCGTCATCCCACGAAATATCGACTTCGATATCGAGGTAATCACGAACTTCAACGTACACCTGTTGTACATCGTTTGTTGCGTCTACGTCTTGATCGGAGTAAACTTCGATTTGTACGACATAGATACCTGCAACTGGAGCCCATACAGCATTAGCGCCAAAGTATTGGATCAATGTTTTTCCACCTTTGAATGTGCTTCCTGCTGCAAGAGATTGGTCATCGCAGACAGTTGTATCATCACAGATTACGTCAGGATTGTCCCATTCCAGGTCATTGCCACCGCTATCTTTTGCAAGATTGAGTGGGTTACCGTTTCCATCTGAATTCCAAACTTGTGCTTTGTAGCCAAGTTCGGTAATTGCAGCGTCACCAGAGTTTTGAATGAATACTTCGAAGGTCGTATCTTGGCCTACGAAGAGTTCATTGCGGCACGTTGGTTCGCAAACGGTTTCTTTCGGTGAAGTAATTGCAACGAGGTCTGCGTCAGCGCCTGAACGGGCTCCGGTGTCCTCTACTACTTCGTTTGTTTCTAGTTGTACGATGTCGATGTTTGCCATTAGGCTAGCAACCAACAAAAGCACAAGCATTACAGGGGTAATTTTTCTCATGTCATATCCTCCAATGGGGCGGTATCTCGCCCTACGATAAACGCCGTATATATACTATGGGTGCGATATTTATTGGGATTTTTTATTAAAATAATCCACCCTCTGGGTCCTTTGATTGTAACTCAGTCTAAGGTTTAAGATTTTAAGAACTGGAGCGTAATGCTTCCGAAGGAGGAATTTTTGATGCCGCACGCACTGGCCCAAGAGTGGCCAGGAAAACAAGAATCCAGCCTCCAAGGAACATAACAATCGCAGTCGCCCATGGAAGAACTAAAGACGCCCCTTCTTTTTCCCAAACAGCTGAATGCAGACCTATGTGGAAGAGTAAACCAACCACAATACCATTGAGTATCCCTAACAATGAAACCCACGTAACCTCAAGAACATGGATTCTCATAACCATTCCTTGAGTGTATCCTATGGCCCTTAACATCCCAATATGCTTCCGTCTTTCGGAAACCGATCTGTAGGTCACCACACCGATTCCAGCGATACCGATTATCAGGCCAATAGAGAGATATCCCTCGAACAATGCTAAAATTGATAATACAAGCGATTGAATGAGCGCTACTTCTTCTGCAATCAGGGAGACTTGTATGCCTTCTTTTTCCAAGTCCAAACTCAACTGTTGACTCAGTTCTGCAGCCGCTTCTCTTTCATCTTTTGATTTCCCTGCTGCCTCGTAATAGGAGACGCCTTCGTTATCAAATGTCGAACTGGCCACACTCTCCGGCGAAACGGAAACATATACTCGTGTGAGATCACCATCGTATTGCTCAATAACGGGTTCTGAGGGCATCCAAACACCTGCAGAGAACAAATATGACGATTGTTCAAGGATGCCCCCTACAGTTACAACTCGGCGATGACTTGGTTGTTTAGAATCGATAATGGTGATGTTTTCACCAACTTTGACTGGAAATATCCCAATTGAAGTTCCGTCAAGAGATGACTCAAGGCCAAACGAAGCATCTACGAATACAACGTCTGTTCTTTCATACATCGAAATCCAAGCTTCTTCAGAGGAATCCCCCAACCCTTCGTCCCAGATGTAGAGGGAGATACCGCCGTGATCGACAAAACCTTGGTCAACACCACGAAGAATGTACGGCGAACGGGTTTCTTGGTCATCCTCAAGGAATGCTTGAGCCCGATACACCCTCCCAACAGCATCGATTTGGTCAATGTCAGAGTTCTCCAAACCCCATTCTTCAACTGGACCTTCAAGTTGCAAAGGACGAGAGCGTGAGGATGACAGCATTAACTCAAACTCTCCTTCGGACTCTTCAACAAATGAACTGGAATAATTATCAAATTGAAGCGTGTAACCACTTAGAACGATGACAGAGAATACAGTAATGGAAAACATACCCATCACTACAGCAGTTCGAAGTGGTTTCTGAAGAGGATAGGACAAGGCTACAGGAAGAACTGGCCCGCTGGATAATTTGGGTAAACGTAACAATCCACGAATCATCATTGGAGCAAGAGATGCTAGGACAAATACGCCTGCAAATACTTGCACTAAACCAATGAGTATGAATGACAGTTCATTGGGAACGAGATCATTTCTCACAGGGTCAAGTGAAGATGGAAGCCCAGTCCAGACGAGGAGTGCTACACCACTCCAACCAATCGTCTTCCGAGGAGCCTCTCGGAAGACCGGTAATGTACCATCGATTTTTCTCCGTGCTCGGAGAACTGGAATGACCCAAAACAAAATCGGCATTACCAGTAAGATACCACTGCATCCAAATAGAATCCACATCGAATGGGCAACCCCTTGCCCTCCAATGAAGAACAGTCCTAAACTGGCGAATGCAACACCAGCCATGAGGATTAAAAAGATGTACATCGCCCATGGTACGTGTTTAGGAATACGCTGAGGAACACTCTTCAACGCATGTACAATGATCAAACGTGAGGACCAAAGAGCAGAAAAGAACAATGTGAGAATTGAGAGATGAAATCCCCAGAACCAGCCTGAAGCGAGGGAGGAAGAATCCACATGAAACGTAAACACATCCGTGCCCGCATTTGCAAAGACACTTGAAAACCCGATTCCAATGAACCAAGCGAGACCCATGCCGAGTAACGAGCCCACTCCACATCCAAAGAATGCTGCAATCGAGCCTTCGATCATGGTCATGTAGCGTAGATCTGAACGCGTAAATCCAAGTGCTCTAACCGTTGCATACTCCTTTTGTCGTACATCGACCAACATCATCACGATGGTCACGACAAGAAGAACTCCAGCGGCTATGGTAAAGGAGCCAAACACAAGGAACATTGCCGAAAGTACACCTGATGACGCTTCTGCTTGTTCCATTGCGTCAAGTTTTACGGTTTTAATCGAGAGAGACATTTCTTCAAATCCAACCAGTTGGTTAAGATGCTCTTCGATTGCAATTCGTTCTTGAGCAGAGACTGAACCAAAGACAAGCATTGATCGCTCATCCTCTTCTGCAACAGCCAACGTTTCACCATCACGGATATTGATCAAACCAAGGACAACTGATTCCAGTTCCGATAACTGAGAGAGTTGATCGTTTTCTGTGAACGAACCATTGATGTTGAGACGTTGTGAATCATCAGAGCCAAAGGCGAATTGAAAGAGACCAGAGGCGTTTAGTGAACCATTCGCCACATCAGAAATCATTTGCAATCGATCACCAATCATTAGCTCAGTCTCAGTTACATTCAGCGAAGGAACATCACCATCGATTGCGAAAAACATCTGAGGGAGTGTTCCAAAACCTCCTGCGTCTGAAAGAATCGGGAGACGAATTGATTGTACCGAACCATCGGCAATCGCCCGTACAATAATTCCAGGAGATTCTATGCACCATGCTTCTTCACTATTTACGAGGGACCCTTTTCCAGTAGCACACACTGAAGGAGAACTCGACTGTGAATCTGGCCACTCAGATTCAGAAATTAGAACAAAGTTGGTTTCTTCTCCACTCCATGCTCTTTTGTAATAATCAATTGAAAGAAGACCCTCTACTTTCAAAAAGAGTTCATTTGAATTATATTCCAAGTCCCAATTTAAGACTGTTGAAGGAGCATCGATGTTGAGTGAGAGAGGGATTTCTGAACCATTAGCGAGATTACCAAACCACAACGATCGATTTTGTCCTTCTTCAAGAGCAAACCATTCTTCGCCGTTGAGTTCTACAGCCACAATTTCCTTGTTCTTCAACAGCCGAGCGGTCGTATCTTCGTCTGAACTGTTTCCGAGAATAAGCCCTGCATCGTATGAAGCGAAACCGTATCCATTGTCTATGCTAACATCGGTAATGATGGAACCTGAAGGGACGCGCCAAACCCATGATTGGTTATCGTTTCGCTCGTATCCAAATCCACCAGAACCCCAGTGCCAAATTGTCTCTTCTTCAGCAACAACATCATTCACATCTCCATCAGCAAGTGTCAACAACTCTGAACCGTTTGCTTCTAGGCTGATCAAGGGCACTTGCAACACCTCAAGTAGAGATGAATCTTCCATCAAATTACTTTGATTCTGTTTGATTGAACGTACGAGAGATGCCTGTATTCGGCCCAACCCTTGGGAAGAAGCGATGGTGAAGGAATCACTTTCATCATCGGTCAAAAATTGCAACCCTGAATCTTCTGCATTAATCGTTTGATTCAACGCTTCTTCAAGTTGCTCGATTAATGGGGAGTACCCGTTCCTTGTTTGGTCAACACCCTGTATTGCTAATCGAATTGTTGTTACATTTTGACCTGCCTGTTGCAGATTCTGTGCAGTTTGCAAATCGGTGAATACTGCAGGTGCTGTTGTCCCTGCAAGTTGGCCTTGGTTCGCCATAGAAACAACATCATGAACCAAAAAAGAATCTGTTGTACGTTCAATACCGTCATCAGAACGAACAAACCAACCAAGTTCAATTTCGTCACCCTCATCAACATCCAGTTCTTCTGCAAGTGCCCTATTGATAACGACAATCGATCGGTTTGAAAAACGGCTCGCTTCTTCGAGTTCATACCAAGTCAGGCCGTTCGATGTGGAGCCAATAATCGCATCTTCTTGATGTTCTAAAGCAAACCAAGGAACGTTTGGCTCAGCAAATCCACCCTCTGTTTCGACTGAGGCTGAGACAATCCTCCCTGCTTGGATAGAATCAACTGCATCAACATCTTGGTTTCGAAGTTCATCAACAATCGTCGAAGGGATTTCAACCACCTGCCCGGTCGTGGAATCATACCCGGAAATCACAATATCAGTGGATCCCCATGCTGCTTCAACTTCCTTTCTGACCGTCTCATCCAAAGAATCACCAACAATGAGAGAGGAACTAATAATTGCAGAACCGATCATCAATCCAGCCATGAGCAGGGCTGCTTGTCGCTGACGCCGGCGCAGTTGCTGCCATGCGAGTTTGAAGACGAGGAGTCTTCTGGTACTGAGTAAGGCTTGAATTCCCAAGAGGCTCAAAATCCCAAACATGGCACTTCCGACAAACACTGTGGTAGAGCCAAGACCAAACCATTCGAGAATAAGATGCGATAGAATTGAATCGAGGAAAGGAACGATGACGATGATGGCCTGACTTTTGAGAGAACAATCATGACGAAGACCGATTGCTGCAATGCCCGCCAATAGCAATATGACGAAACACAAGAGCAACAAGGCAATCAAGTTCATTCCTCCTCAGATGCTTGAAGGAATTTTCCATCTGCCATCTGAAGGATTCGATCGCATTGTTCTGCAATCGAATGATCGTGAGTCACAATAAGAAAGGTCGTGTTTCCAACTTTACACAAGGTTCGCAACAGTCCAATTATTGATTCAGATGTTTCAGTATCAAGATTACCTGTAGGCTCATCGCAAAGAACAATGGCCGGACGATGAACAACTGCACGGGCTACAGCAACTCGTTGCTGTTGACCTCCTGATAATTCCGCAGGACGATGGTGCAGACGATCTCCCAGGCCAACTGCTGTGAGCGCCTTTGACGCTTCATCTCTTGCATTTACGGATGTTTTTCCCTGAAGGAGGAGAGGTAACTCTACGTTCTCCAAAGCTGTCATGACAGGTAAGAGATTGAATTCTTGAAAAATAAAGCCCATGTTGGATCCACGAACCCTTGTGCGAACATCGTCATTGGAACCGTACAGGTTATGGCCATTGATTGCAACAGAACCTGACGAGGGCTCATCGATTCCAGAAAGCACGTTGAGCAAGGTGGTTTTCCCACATCCAGAAGGGCCCATAATGGCCACCATGGTTCCTTGTTCAACATCAAGAGATACATCCTCTACAGCCTTGATGACGGTTTCTCCCGATTCGTAGAGTTTCCACAAGCCTTCCGCCTTCAGTGCTAACGCCATGCAAAACGATACGGCTGCGCATTGATAAACTACCGCATGAATCCTGATGCATGACCGAAGTTGCAGGGTATGTACGCGTGTTGGCGTTTGGCCCAATTGCTGAAGCGATTGGGTCTAGGACCTCGAAACTAGAGTGGCATCAAGGCATGAGCATCGAAGACGTGGTCCATGCCCTCGACATGGGTCACTGGATCGGCCAAGGCCTAGCTGTGGCCTTGAACGGAGAACGATGTCCACTTGACATTCACCCACAACAAGGTGATGAAGTCGCTCTGCTACCTCCCGTATCAGGTGGCTGAACCTCAACATTTCACCCTTATGCGATGGTAACCCTTGAAAGCAAGAACCTACAGGACTGTATAGGGAATACAATGGCATTTAGTCCTGGTCCACTCGAAATCGTCATCCTTCTGGCTATTTTCTTCATCCTGTTTGGTGCTGAACGATTACCAAAAATGGCAAATGCCCTAGGTCGTTCAAAAGGTGAATTCAACAAAGGCCTGTCAGAAGCAACAACTGCTGCTACAGTCGCAGATTTGGAAGCAGGTGGAAAAACACCAGACCAAGTGCTCATGGATAGGGCAAAAGCCGTCGGAATTAATCCAGAAGGAATGGCGATAGACGAACTGGAAAAGAAAATCAAAGCCCTTGAAACTCTCGGCGACGAAGAATGATTATCCTCTCTTCAATTTCATTGGAGAACCACATCGGTCACAGAGTTGAACGTCATCTTTTTTCGATTGTTTGGCATCGTGAGGCACATCTTCCTCCGCCCTGCAACCAATGCATCGTAGAATCCATTTCCATTGTTTCTTCCCACCTGTTGTGAGAACGCCTTCTACAGGAATACCAGCCTTACGAGCCACATTCTTCATTCGATAATCATCTGTAACCAGAGTGATTTTGAGATCAATGGCGAGTGCAAGGACGTCGAGATCAACCGTTGAAAGACGCGGCAAGTCTCCTGTTTCAGAGGAAATTTCCCTTGCCCGTACAAGAGCTGATTCGAGCGGCATTCGCCAATCAAGAGATGCTGATTCCATCAGCAGTGAGCGCTGTTCGTCGACTCGAAGTAACTCTTCTTGTTGTGAAATGGCAACAATTCCGCCCAGACATCGTTCAACTGGCCAATGGAGCAGGGCAGCAGTATCGAGGACGCGCATTGTATTTTGCTGGAGAACCGATGTAAAGAAGGCACCGATGACCCATATACTCAAGAAGCAACATCAACACCAAGAACCATGATTGGCGAAGAGGTCATACTCGACTTCTTTGAATCGTTTGGGCCATTGGCATTGGCTCTCCTCTCATTCACAGAGGCCATCATCCAACCAATACCACCCGATGTGTTGTTTTTGCCGATGGCTTACGATGCGAGAGATACAGAAGGACTGTTGATTTGGCTTTGGTTTGTCGTCACTCTTTCTTCAGTTCTCGGAGCAGTTATTGGCCACGCACTTGGAAAACGATACGGAACCAAATTGATCGATAAATTTGGTAAACCTCATCATCGACAGCAACTTGAACAAATGTTTGAGCGATATGGAACGCTTGGAATGTTCATTGCCGCAATCTCACCATTGCCCTACAAGATATTTGGATGGATGGCAGGCGCTAGTGACATGAAATTGCGACCATTTATCATTGCAGGATTATTTGGAAGAGGACTGCGTTTTGGTCTTGAAGCCCTATTCATACTCATGTATGGTGAGGCCGCAATGAGGGCGGTTGAATGGATACTTGAACGCGAATTGATGATGGGAGTTATCCTCGTTATCATTCTCGTAACAGGTATTTGGTGGCTTAAGAAAGCGAACAGTTCCACCCCTATACAACAGGGATAAAATCCCTCAAACCAGGTTACTTACCTGCACTTCCACTTTGATGGAACCAAGCCTTGATGATCAGCGATTCAGCGATTTGAAGATGTTCTGCAACTGTACCTTGTTTGAGTCCAATCGAATCAGCAATATCTCTTTGCCGACATTTGCGTGGAGCAGTGTAATATCCCATCTGGATTGCAGTTTCCAGAACTTCTTTGCGCCTTCGAGGAAGACCGGGAGCAGTATCCCATAAGCCTTGGAAATTATTGTTGATACTTATTTGGAACGAGTCCCCAAAAATATCAACCAGCTTTTTACGAGAATTAGATAATCCAGCCGAACCCCCCTGAATCGTAAGAATTAATCGTTCAGAATCGAGTGAAGTGGGCGTGATTGGCCAAGCATCCTCGAACATTGACATGATTTTTATCACAGGACCACTCAGATATCCTGAGAAGATGGCGTATGAATCAGTGACTTCATAATGTTCAACGACTTCTAAGGCTTCATTCTTCTTGAAGTTCTCAAAGGCCTTGCGATTTTTATACGATCCTTTCAGAAGAAAAAAAGAGAGGTCTTTAGATGAATTAAATTGCTTTAGGAATTCGATTTTTTCAAATAATTCAAGCAATTTTATACCCGGTAAATTTTTACCTTCCCCGACCAGAGTTGAAACTCTTATTTGCATGACACCTAACATCGAAACCCGCTCATGATAGGTTTGGCATATATATCCAAGGTATAAACTTCTTGGTCGATATGAACGAAGTTCATTTTTGGTGCTCGTGCCGGGATTCGAACCCGGGTCGGCGGGATGAAAACCCACTATGATGGACCTGGCTACACCACACGAGCCGCTGTTTCTGCCGACCAATCTCTTGTTCATAACCGTTGGCCATGCCAAGGCTAGACGAGTGTTCCATTTTGGAAGTCAAGAACGGCTTGGTGTATCTCTTCTCGAGTGTTCATTACAAACGGACCATAGCGAGCAATTGGCTCGTTTAATTCAGGACCCCCCATAAGGAGAAATTCGGCGCCTTTTTCGCTGGTTGTGAATTCAATTTTATCGCCTTGGGTTAAAAGACCTAATTGGCCGTCTTCGACTGTTTTTCCTTCGATTGTAAGAACACCTCCAAAGACATATGCCATCACATTGAGATCGGATTGAATCGAATGTGAAAACGAACTGTTTGCCTCCATTTTGACATGGATGAGCTGAATTGGGATTACCGTATCAATAACAGCCGACACGCCCAATGCCTCTCCTGCGATAACAACAGCCTTGACCAAGCCATCATCGCTGACACCTTTTGGAATCTGATTTGCAGGAATATCTTGGTATCTTGGTTGCATCATTTTGTGCTCAGACGGTAAGTTCACCCAAATCTGGAATCCATGAGTAAGACCGCCTGTTTCGAAGAAATCATCTTGTGGTAATTCTGAGTGAATTACACCCCGTCCAGCAGTCATCCATTGAACATCCCCTGGATTGAGATCGCCACGATTCCCAGCACTGTCTGCATGTTGCATAGCCCCCTCAAGCAGATAGGTTACCGTTTCAAATCCACGATGGGGGTGATCAGGAGCGCCTATCGCTTCTCGAGGACCCCATTCCACAGGACCCATTTCATCAAGAAGCAGAAACGGGCTCATTAGAGAACCCATTGCCGCAGGCCTGCGTACAGGAAAGCCTCCACCCTCGAGTGTTCGGTGTGTTGGAGCTGTCATTCGTACTGTTCGATTCGTCATTGTATCACCCTATTTACAAGATCATCCATTGTGGATTGAGAAAATTGTTTTGAACTATTAAGGGTCATTGAACGGCCAATAACATTACTTCCTAGGAACGAGAATTGTTGCCTCATAGCCATCAAGCAATGTGCGCCACCACCCCCACTATGGGTCGCCAACAAGACGGTTTTATTGTTGAACAGGACGCGGAAATCATCACATTGGACGGAAAGCCAAGCGATGCAGTTGTTGAGCGTAGGAGGGATAAGACCGTTATATTCTGGAGCGCAGACGACAAGAACTGAAGCCTTCAAAATCAAATTCGAAAGCGTACCTGTATCCGGAACTGCGTTTGGATTCTTTTCTGTTTGAGGGGTGTACAAAGGCCAATTTAATTCGGTCAAGTCAACCACTTCTGAGTTCAATTCTCTACTTGTGAATGTTTCTTTGAAAATGTGGGCGAGTGCGAGATTTTTTCCTGAAGATGCAGAGAGAATGACGATGTCTTCAACCATGCCCTCACCAGTGAACTAAGATATATCAATCGTTGGTATTTACCTCGAAACCATGACTTTATTTAGTGAAGGCTTGAGATTTGTTCATGTTCGTTGAGTTATTAGAGAAACACCAAGGCCAATTCCTCGTATTCACAGGAAAGTTCTGCGGATTTTGCACCGCTGCAAAGCGCTTCCTAGATGGAAAAAAATTATCCTACATCGAAGTTTCATTTGACAGTGAACCATCTCAATTGAGAGACGAAGTTGTTGAAGCAACCCACCACCGTACTGTTCCAGTTATCTTTGACCTGCGAACTGAAGAGAGAATCTTCATTGGTGGATTCGATGAACTGAGCAAGTATCCACTGTGATTACACAAGATTCTCAAGCCAATTCTTCAGCATCTCATGATGCTCGGTTGGAATCATGTGTCCTTTTCGATGTTCCACCAATTCTACTGGCCAACCAGCCCCTTCAAACAGATGAGCCACTGCCCATCCATCTTCTATTGGAACGCGAACATCCCGAATACCATGCATCCAAAACATGTGTTTTGAATCCAGTTCTTCAAGGCGTATTCGTAATTCCATTGGTCGAACCAAACGAGTACCCAATGCTACGAGGCCAAGGATTCGATCTGCAAGGGGCAGTTGCAACATTTCTTGCGCCATCGCACCCCCTTGTGAAAATCCTCCTACAACCAGTGGGCCCAATGGCGCTTCCTCTGCGATAAGTTTCTCAAGTTGAGACAAGGAGGAATCGACGTCCATCAATTCCCTTCGAGAGAGTTGTAATCTTCGTGTAACATCTGGATCCTCATCCTCATACCTCCACCATGTGTTTCCACGAGTTGGGTGTGAAAAACGTGCATCTGGCACGAGTAAGGTCCAACCTTCTGGAAGAATCTTTTCAGCAAATGGCCTCATCATATCCGCAGTACCTGTCATACCATGCATCATGACAAGTGTCGGCAAGAAAGCACCTCAAAGAGTCCATTGGAACACAAGTGCTCCAGCCACACGAAGGTGAATATAGGAAGATGGGCCACGTACAGTAACGGTCAGCGAATATTCTCCAGAGTTAGATGGGATGGTGCCAATAGCACCCTTCTCGGTTGCTCCTGAACCCCATGCACGTGTGAGTGGAGAGGCTCCTGCATGGTCTTTCATGGACAGGGAACCGGATGCCGGACCATTTGATGCAATCTCAACATCAAGATACCAGACTAGCGTGTTCCAGTCACCTTCTGATGGATGGCCTGAATCAAGGAAGGTATCGTAGACTTCCTGGTCATTTTCTTCATACAGGCGATCGATAAGATCTCTTGCCCGATAGAAGAACACATCGCCTTCATAATTTGAGCGAGCGATATTGAGGTCCATACGCAATTGTGTGACACCATCGGAATCCTTCCAAACAAAACGTTCCAAGAAACTCTTACTTCCGCTGAAGGTGTAATCCAATTCATGTCCCTCAACAGATTCTGCGCTTACACGGACGTTACCATTCGTTATCGAATCCGTCGTGGCAGTCCACTCTTGACCAAAGAGCGTGAAGCTCCATTCCTGACCTATCGACCATGGGAAGGCAAAGACTTGTTGCGGCTCTCCGTTTTCATACACCGAGAGACCGTCGATGGTCATACGACCAAGGAATGGGTTGTGATTGATGACAGCATGACGTTGAGCTTCACGTTCTGAAGAAATTCCAAGTTGATAATTTCCTTCGTCAGAATCAATTTCAGCAACGACGAGACGTGCACTGTCTTCACCAAATTGAGGTGTTACGAAGGTGTAGAGCCAATTATCTCCAATCTCCCATACAGGTAATTGCTTCTGCTCATCGGTAGTGGCATCTGTTTCGTCAGCCGATTCAGAGTCGCTAACGCAACCTGCAAGGGCACTCGTACACAAAAGGAGTAACGCCAAAAACGGTGCCTTGAGCCTTCCAGTCATGAATCACCGTACAGGCGCTTCCTCAAGAGTCTAACGCTTTAGAATCAAAGAAGACCGTTTTGTGTGAGTAGCCCATCGACTCCAGCCATAACAACTGCAACAATGGACATCAACTTGATGAGAATGTTCAGTGAAGGACCTGATGTGTCCTTGAATGGATCTCCGATTGTATCTCCGATAACTGCTGCCTCGTGGGCATCATCGCCCTTCTTAGCACCATCAATATGACCTTGTTCAATCGCTTTCTTTGCGTTATCCCAAGCACCACCAGCGTTTGCCATGAAGAGTGCCATAAGAACACCTGTAACAAGAGAACCAGCGAGAAGCCCACCAAGTGCATCCCAGCCAAGCGCGTATCCAACAATGAATGGAGCAGTGATTGCTACAACACCAGGACCAACCATTTCACGAAGTGCAGCCTTGGTTGAGATGTCGACACAGGTTTGTGAGTCTGGCTTAACGCCTTCCTTACCTTCTAGAAGTCCAGGGATTTCCTTGAATTGGCGTCGGATTTCAACAACCATATCTCCAGCAGCCTTTCCGACTGATGTCATGGTCATAGCAGCGACAACAAACGGAAGCCCACCACCGATGAGAAGTCCGATGACGACCATTGGGTTGGTAAGGGTCAAATCGAGATCCCCGTCAATTGCTGCAGTGTAAGCAGCGAAGAGTGCGAGTGCAGTCAATGCAGCAGATCCAATTGCGAATCCTTTACCAACCGCAGCGGTTGTGTTTCCGATTGAATCAAGTTCGTCAGTAATTGCGCGAACATCGTCTCCAAGGCCACTCATTTCTGCAATACCACCAGCATTGTCTGCAACAGGGCCGTATGCGTCAACAGTCATTGTCACGCCAACTGTAGCAAGCATACCCATTGCAGCCATTGCGATACAATAGAGACCGAATTCTCCGTCGCCTAGGGTACCAAAGTGGTTTGCACCAAGAATTCCACCTGCAATCAATAAGATTGGAATGAAAGTCGACATCATTCCAACGGATAGTCCGGCGATAGCATTTGTCGCAGGTCCTGTCTTGGACATTTCACCGATGTGAGGTATAGCCTTGGTCTTGATTCCAAAGACTGGCTCGATGCCAGTATAATATTCAGTGACTAATCCAATGAGAATTCCAACAATACTGCCTAGGACGACTGAATGCATAACACCCAATTCGACTTCAATTTGGCCAGACTGAATGGCAGCATAACCGCCAGCCCAGAACAAGGCTGCTGCAATGAATGTGGTGTTTCGGAGTGCTGCTGCTGCGTCTTTGCCATTCTTTAGAACATACATTGAGGCTACACCAATAATTGATGCGACATAGCCGATGAGACCAAGCATAATTGGCATCATGATGTAATCGCTTGAATTCCCTGTAAAGAGATCTCCACCAAATCCGTCGGAACTTGCAATGATCATTGCTGCGATAATGGAGCCAACAAAGGATTCGAAGATATCTGCACCCATTCCAGCAACGTCACCAACGTTGTCACCAACGTTGTCAGCGATAACACCAGGGTTTCGTGGATCATCTTCAGGAATTCCTGCTTCAATCTTGCCGACAAGGTCAGCACCAACGTCAGCAGCCTTGGTGTAGATACCGCCACCAACACGAGCGAAGAGGGCAATGGATGAAGCACCCATACCGAATCCTGCTGC
>ERZ1046148.71-NODE-71-length-58836-cov-21.502322_pt1 | contig 58836 bp, 53 predicted proteins | sample MGYA00383090_ERZ1046148 | MGnify/ENA primary metagenome ERZ1046148 (study PRJEB29581, sample SAMEA5548360) | metagenome | biome: marine; feature: coastal; material: water | depth 25 m | study: Short-term variability in the microbial, nano- and picoplankton dynamics... | reverse complement strand
TGAATGGTAACTCACTTAGAGTTGTATGTTCATTTCAGAAAGCGCCAACAAAAGAGTTACACAAATTAGTATTAGAATACTTTGAAGATTATCCTCAGTATCACATAGAAGATTTACATTGTAATCCTGCGGGTGATTGGAACATTGGTGGGTTTACTGCTGATGCTGGATTAACTGGTAGAAAATTTGCAGTAGATAATTACGGACCGAGAGTTCCAATTGGTGGTGGAGCATTTAGTGGTAAAGATGCTACTAAGGTTGATAGAAGTGCAGCTTATATGGGAAGAAGAATAGCAGTAGATATCTTAGAAGAAAGACCAGAGGTAAAAGAAGTTATGATTCAACTTGCTTATGCAATTGGATATGACCAACCTCTACAAGCAACTGCAATCGTTGATGGAGAACACGAATTTATCAAAGGATATGATTTATCACCTAAAGGAATAATTGAGTTCTTAGAACTAAGAAAACCAATTTTCGCAAAAACTGCATGTTTCGGCCACATGGGTTGTAAATTTAATTGGAAATAAATTAGGAATATTAAAATATATTTCGTATATTTGTATAACAAATAATTAATTATGAGCAAAAACTTTTTAACAAACACTTTTTTATATTTCAAAGCATTTCAAAATAGAGATATTAATTCCTTAGAAGATATGTATGCATCCAATGTTACTTTGTTGGATTGGGATAATAATATAAGTGGAAAACAAAATGTATTGGATCTTAATAAAGAATTATTTAAAGAAATATTCACCCTTAATGTAATATCATCCAAACAAGTAGGTAATCAAACCTTTAATGAAATTACAATAAAAATTGATATAAACAAATACACGACTGTATTAAATATTTTAGATGTGATTACATTTAATGACCAATTTAGAATAGAAAACATAACAGCTTATAAAAGATAATATGAAAAAATATAAAGTTATTTTAATTTCAGGAGGTTTTGATCCTGTTCATAAAGGACATATTGAATGTATTAACAAAGCTAAAGAATTAGCTGATGAAGTTTGGATTGGGTTAAACAATGATAGTTGGTTAAGAAGAAAAAAAGGTAAATCTTTTATGAAAGAAGGAGAACGAAAGTTTATAATGGAATCATTAAGAGATGTGGATTATGTTTATGTAATGAATCCACTTATACATGGAGATGATACAGCAATAGATTTCATTGACCATGCAAAACATAAATGGCACGTTGAAAAGAGAGGTGAGTTAGAAGGTAAAATGGCATTCGGTAATGGTGGTGATAGAACCGAAACAACAACACCAGAGAATGATGTATGTAATTCATACGGAATAAAATCAGTATGGGGATTGGGTAAAAAGATACAATCATCATCTTGGTTATTAGAAAAATATTTAAACATAGCAGAATAATGAATATAGAAAAATTAATAAAAGAATATCCAAACAATTATATGTTAGGAGAAAAAGTAAGAGAACTTTACTATGACGGAAAAAAAAGAATTTCTTCATTGAACGAAAAAATGAAAGATTGTAAAATATACGAATCACCAGATGGTGGTAAAACTGTTTATGTACGTGGATGGGGAGAAGATATTTCAACAAGAAAATTACATACAAATCAATTAAATTTATTCGATGACATTAATTAAAGACCCAAGTAAATTAAGAACACCTCTTTTAGCGAAACCAATGTCTCAACAAAATATTGATGTGGTTTCTAATAAACTAAAAAAAGAATTAACCAAACATGGTGGTTTGGGATTATCTGCAAATCAAATAGGATTAACAGATAGAGTGTGTTTAATCAATGTAAAAGAATCATTGGTATTGGTTAACCCAAAAGTTACCGAAGCATCAAAGGAAACCGTTGTTTATGTAGAACAATGTTTGTCATTGGATAAGACAATGAAAAAACCAGTTAAAACTTTAAGACATAAATCATTTACAGTAGAGTGTGATAACCTAGGTACGGTTATATTCTCAGCTGATTCTGATAAAGAGTGGAAAGATTCCAATGAGTTCTTCGCGGATGAAGGATTATTAGAATGTGTTTGTGCTCAACACGAGATAGACCATTTAAATGGAATACTCATAACAGATTCATCAAGAAGATATACTGAAACAGTTATTAGAGAAAAGAAATATGGCAGAAATGAAAGAGTTATGATTAAATTAGCTGATGGTAGTACTGAATTTATGAAGTATAAAAAGGCAGAATCATTAATTTCACAAGGAGCCGAAATTTTATAAATTAAACGAAAAATGGCAAAACTTATATTTAGATATACAGATGCAGATTACATTAGTGAAGTAAGAGAGGCTAAATCAGTAGAATTGGAAGTTCCTGGTGATATGAATATTCAAGAATACAAAGTAGTGTGTATTCGTCTGGCCCATGCTCTAGGTTATACTGAAAGTACAATTGCCAAATCATTTGGTGATTTGGTTTACGGAAAGGATGATAAACACAACCTAAAGGACCTATTAGATGAACTTAACATCAACAGAAATAATAAAAAAATTAAGTGATAAACTACTTACACAAACTTTAATGACTCAAACTATAATTGATTTGTTAATAGATAAGGGAATATGCACTCCATCAGAGTTTGATGATAACTTAACAAATAACATCACCGATTTGGAAGATATGGTTGTAAATAATCATGATTTACTAAATAATGTTGCTGATTTTTTAAAAGATGATTTTGATAAACTATCTGAACCCCAATCAGAGGAAGATTCAGTTATGAGTGGAATATACTACGGACCACATGGAGAAGCTTAAAAATTTATTAACTTTTTCTTGTTTATGTTAAATAAATGTCGTATATTAGTAGAATAGTTTAATACAAAGGAAACCTTATGAGAAGAACAGTATTATTGGGACTGGTGTTTACACTATCCTCAATTGGAATGTTAGATTCCAGATCAAGCTCAACCCAATTGCCGATGGTAATGGAAGAAGCTCTTCAACAGAAAGAAGAAGAAAGAATTAAAGAATATCACGCAGAAGAACTTAATAACTTTTTACATGATATTGGATTTAGAGAAAGTGGTAATAGATATAATATCACAAACGGATGGGGATATATGGGTAAATACCAATTTGGAAAATCAACTCTAAAAGGATTAGGATTCAAAGTAACTAAAAAAGAATTCTTATCTAACCCAGAATTACAAGAAGAAGCAATGTTAGCTTTATTATTACACAACAAAGAAAAATTACAAAAGTACATTGATGTATTCGATGGACAAACCATTAATGGTATAGTAATTACTGAAAGTGGAATATTAGCAGCCGCTCATCTTGGAGGACAGGGTTCTGTAAAACGATACTTTAAAAATGGAAAAGTTTTTAAAGATGGTAACGGAACAAAGATTACATCGTACATGGAGAAATTCAGCGGATACGATATAAAATTAAATTAAACAAATTATGATAGAATTACTAACAACCTGTAATATATTGATGGGAATATTGGTATTGATTAACTTAGTTTTACTAATAGGTGTAAGAAATCTATTAAGACAAAACGAACAATTAGAAGATAGACTTATTTCCTCAGTAAATGAAATTAGGGGACGTATTGGAAATACTCTTGAACAAATGAGAGAAATTGACAATAGAGAAGCGTTTGAAAAGGATGATGAAGTAGGAGCTTCCTTTTCAGAACTTAAAAAATTAATAGAAGACCTAAATAACGAGATATAAATTATGCCAAGACCAAGAAAAAAGAAATCCAAAATATATTTCGGTGCACCCGCACAAGAAGCTATTATTGAATATAACAACTCTACTGATTCTGTACTTCGTTCAAAAATTTATGAAGAAAGAATTAAATTTCCATTTGAAAAGTTGGCAGAGAATGTTTTAAATACTTTTAAATTTTCATATTTTGATGTATCTAAAAAAGATATTCAAACTGAGGTAGTATCAACTATGGTAGAAAAAATACATATGTTCCAACCTGGAAAGGGTAGAGCATTTTCTTATTTTACTATTATTGCAAAAAATCACTTGATTTTAAAAAACAATGGTAACTATAAGAGATGGAAACAAAACTCCTTATTGTCAGCAATGCCAGAAACATGGAATCCTGAAAATGATTTCAATGAAACTTCAGAAAATGATGAATTTAAAGAATTCAAAAATATAATGTTAACATATTGGGATAAAAATTTAAATTCGATTTTTATTAAGAAACGTGATTTACAAATAGCAGATGCTATTTTAGAATTGTTTCGTAGAAGTGAATATATAGAAAACTTTAATAAGAAACACTTATATCTTCTTATAAGAGAAATGACAGATTGTAAGACTCATTATATTACCAAAGTTGTAAATGTAATGAAGAAACAACAAAAGAAAATGTTGAATGATTATCTTGAATATGGTGAATTTAGAGAATCAAGAAATAATGATTTCTGGTCAAATAAAGAGATAACCGAAGAGGAAGATGTAGATTTAAATCCATATATAGATAATGATTATTTATAATATTTATAATAAATAAAGTATATGGCTAGTGGTTATATTTTAGGAATAAGTTGCGGATATCATGATTCAGCAGCCTCTTTAATTAAAGATGGTAAAGTATTGGGTGCGTGTGAAGAAGAAAGATTCACAGGAATAAAACACGATTCCTCGTTTCCAATCAACACTATTAATTGGTTATTTGAAGAAAATTCTCTTACTCCAGACAGTTTAGACGCTATTTGTTTTTATGAAAATCCAAAATTAAAACTTGATAGAATAACCAAATCAACAGAGAAAGGTGGTTGGAGAAACTTCTTTAGTAAAATAAAGATATTATCAAGAAACAAAGAAGCTTATAGAGATACAACGGAAAAGTTAGAAAGATTAAGAGGTAAAAAAACTAAATTGTATTATTGTGACCATCACTTATCTCATCTGGCCTACGCTTATTACACTTCACCATTTAAAACATCAGCTTTATTATCAGTAGACGGTGTTGGAGAATGGGAAACTACAACAATTGCAATTGCAGATCCTGAAATTAAAAAAATAGCTTCTGTTAAATTTCCACATTCATTAGGAATGTTATATTCTTCCTTTACTGCATTTCTTGGATTCAAACCAAATGATGGTGAGTATAAAGTAATGGGACTTGCTCCATATGGAAACGCATCCAAGCACATACATAAATTCAAAGAACTTTATACTGAAACCAAAAATGGAGGATTCGAATTAAACATGGATTACTTTACATATGAGTATTCAACTAATAGTATGTTCAACCAGAAGTTATCAAAATTATTTGAATTACCAAATAGATTACCAGAAGATAAAATAGAACAAGCACATAAAGATATTGCCGCTTCTCTTCAACAAATTTATGAATATTTATTTTTTAGATTACTCACAACATTATACAATCGAACCAAATCTGAAAACTTATGTTTAAGTGGAGGTTGTGCATATAATGGTACGGCAAATGGTAAAATATTAAAAAGAACCAAATTCAAAAAGTTATACATTCCACCAGCCCCATCAGATGCGGGTTCTTCAATTGGATGTGCTTTACATTATTATTACAGCAAAAACAAAATCACAGATAGAGTAGATAACATAAATCCATATTTGGGACCAGGTTATACCAATAGTGATATATCATTGGCATTAAATAAATATAAAAAAGATGTTTGGTATTCCAAAAAATTATATGAACAAATATCTGATATTGTAGCAAATGAAATTATAGATGGAAATGTTATTGGGTGGTTCGAAGGTAAAATAGAATTCGGTGCAAGGGCATTGGGTAATCGTTCTATACTTGCAAATCCAAGAGACCCACAAATGAAATCACGTTTAAATCGAGTTATTAAAAAAAGAGAAGGATTCAGACCATTTGCACCAATAGTAAAAGAAGAAGTTGCATCTCATTATTTTGAATATAATCATACCGTTCCTTATATGAATCAAGTAGTTAAAGTAAAAGAAAAATATAAAGAAGAATTGCCATCAATAACTCACGTTGATAATTCCGCAAGAATACAAACTCTAAACAAAGGACAACAAAAACATATATACGAATTACTTAATTCTCTTGAAAGATTAAATACATATCCAATTGTTATTAATACATCATTCAATTTAAAAGATCAAACAATAGTACTAACTCCTGAAGATGCTATTAAAACATTTATTAACTGTGAAATGGATACTTTGATACTTCATAATTACGTTATAAAAAAGAAAATAATTTAGATTCAAAACACCATTAATCAATATTTTTAATATACTTATATACAGATGAGGGGGTATATATAATATAAATTCCTCAGAAAAATCTCTAATCGTATAATAAAGTGGTTAGTAAAAAAAACCCTACTTCCGTAGGGTTTTTTATTTCACACCCAACACACACCTTAGATTGGGTGTGAAAATGAAATTCAACCTTTTTTATAATATATATAATAGTTATTGTAGACATGTCCGATGTTTTATCTAAGGAAGAGGTTATGAATTTTTAACCAAATCAAAACGGAGAATAACAATATGGAATTTCTAAATAAAATAGGTGATTGGGCAAAATCACTAACAGAAATCGGTATTAGTATCATAGCACTTGGAGTAGTATTAGAAGTATTATTCAAAGGTGCAGCGATTCCTTTTTGGCCGGAAGTATCAGTAGTGGATAACATTATGGGTATTATCGGTTCATTAAGTAACGAAGGACTACTAGGTTTAGTAGGAGCTGGAGTTTTATACCACATCTTAAAAAAGAAGGCGTAACACACTTCTTAAAGAACGTACATTAAATGTACTTGTAAAAGGGCCTCACCATAAAAAGTGAGGTTTTTTTGTTTACTATATTTATATACAAGATAATATGGTAAAATCATGAGTACACAATTTGAATTATTTCCAGGAAAAAATCTGGGTGATTTGTTTAAGGATATCTACGATAACCAACAACACAAGAAGCAAAGAATATCAGAATTGATTGCTGAGATGAAAAAGCTCGTTCGTCATTCTGGTGATATGATTGCAATGGGGCCAATTATAAGAGACTTAATTGATTCATCTGTTAAAAATGATGATGCACTTATTAAAATGGCTGCAATCGCACAAAGAATTATAGGAGCTTCCCAAAAAGCAGAAGGAGATATAGGATTCCTTTCAGATAGTGAAAAGGAACAACTACTACAACAACTTGATGAAACAATATTAGAAGTAACTGATAGTCATGATAACAAAGTTGATGAACTTACACACGAGGTAGAAGAATTAAAACAAAAGGTAAATTCCAATGAGTAGATTAAGTCAAGCAGGAAATATATCGGGTAGAAGTAACCAAACCAGAAGTGAGGTATTATCTGGTCTCGTCCTAGATATTATTCTCGATGAAAATCATCCTGCCGTAACATCACATGGTATTTCCTCTGAAGTATTCGGACCTAAAAATACTGGAAAAATTGGTTCTGCAAAAATACGTAGAATGGATGATAATACAACTTCATTAGCAGATTTGAAATTCATACGGCCGATGGATGTTGCAAGTATAGAGTTACCATTAATTGGGGAAACTGTTGAATTGGTTAGACTTTCAAGTGGTAAGTATGTTTATAAAAGAATGCCAAGTTCTGACATTAACAGTAACTCAGCAAAAAGTAATCCAAATAGTTTGATTAATCCGGATAAGGAAAAACCACCATCAGGAAAATCTGATGATTATTCAACTACATCTCAAACAGGTACACCAAACTCTTCAGCATCAGGAACATCTGATGATCCTAAAAATGAATATTTTGAAGCTACTCAAATAAATCCATTACAATTTCACGAAGGAGATAAAGTTATACAATCTCGTTTTGGCCAATCAATTCGTTTTAGTGGTTATAATAATGTTGATAATGTTTTAGCACCAACCATTATAATAAGAAACAGACAAGGTGATAAATCATTAGATGAATTAAAAGAACAAGAATTCTTACTTGAAGATATAGTAGATGATGGTTCAACTATTGTAATGGCAAGTGGAGAACATTTATTAGAATTTGCTCCTGGCCAGATTGATACTCCAATGGAGACTACTCCAATATATGCAGAAGAACCTGAATTAAAAGGAACTGACCAAGTTCTTATCAATAGTGGTAGAATTATTTTATCATCTAAAGATTCTGAAATGCTATTTTATTCCAAAGGAAACTATTCATTTATATCAGATGGTAAATTAACAATTGATAATGGATTAGATGGAGCTGATATGGATTTCAATGGTGATGTTAAAATTACTACAAACGATAATAATACGTATATACTCGGTGGAGTTGGAGAAATATATTTAAATACCGAAGAAACATCTGAACCATTAGCAAGAGGACAAACATTAATTGATATTCTTGCAGAATTATGTGATGCTATAAATAAACAAATATTCTCAACACCTGCCGGCCCAACACCTCCAGGCCCAAACAACCGAGGCGATTTCACTAAAATTAAATCAAAATTAGATACGATATTATCAACACTTAATTACACAGAATAAATTATGTCCTTTTCAGTCTTTAAACAAAGTATGTTGGCTTATATGGAAAATCCAGCTAGCATTCAAGATTCTAAAGAATTTGCAAAGAAACTTACAACAGAATATGATCAGTGTGTTCGTAGGGGATATCAAACAATTAATAACATTCCTATACAAAAACCAAACGTTGAATTGATGGAGACTCTTGTTAACCTTGCGTGTCAGATATCATTGACTAAACAAAGTGGATTACATACTTTTGCAGATGATATCGGTAAAGGTGTTATGGGATATTGGACAGGAGCAACGTTAACGACAGGAATTCCACCAATCATACCAGCACCAGGTTCTATATCTAACATATCAACAACTGCTGCTATTGTATCTGTTCCTGGAACATGGACTCCACTCGGCCCATTAAATCCAACCGATGATTGTGGACTCTTTCTTGACAAATTGATATCAGGATTACAAATCCATTTAACAACTATTGGAGGAATCTATATGACCACATCATCATACCCAGCTGTTCCAATATTTATTGCACCTGGAGTTCTTACATGGACGGGATTTACAATACCATAGCTATTTAGAACCATAAAATTAACAAAGATATATTTATATTAAGATAACAAGAATAGAAATGAATAATAAGCAATTAATTAAAGTAATAAAAACACTTGTAGAGGCTGAAGTAGCCAAACGACAAGAACATTTTTTGTCTAAAACCTTTCCTAAAATATTAGAAGAGCAAGTAAACAAAAAGTTAAAAGAGGTGAAGGGGGGTGTTGTCCCGCCCTCGGTATTAGTTTCTAAAAAAACCAAAGTACAAACATCAGACCCATTTCAAATGGCAGATAACGCACTTACCGAGCAGAGACAACAACCACAAACAAAACAATTTACAAAGAATGAGATATTAAATAAAGTATTGAATCAAACTACTCCTTTTTCTAAAGAACAAAGAAGTGGTGGGAGTGTAGGAACTAAATCTGTATTAGATAGGTTACCACAACAAACCCAACCTATTCAAGAAAATACTCACGTACCGTCTTATATGGATGCAGAACCAGATATTGACCAAACAGTTAATATGAGTACATCATTGGGAGCAGGTGGACCGGAAGCATTACGAGCTCAGATGGCTCACAAAATGGGATATCAAACAATAGGAACAAAATCAAATAAATCTGGATTAGGAGTTAAAACAGGATTACCTGGTTTAGATAGAATATTAAATAGAGATAACTCTGAACTTGTTAAAAAGTTTAAGAGATAAAATAAGGAATAAATAAATGGCTTACATTCTTGATAAGAAAATAGTAAAAGATACCGAAGAGTTTTCTAACTCCGCGTATGGAATTACTTTGCCAGTACAAAGAGGAAATAGTGGTTACTTTAACCAGGCATTTTCTTCATTTGAACAAGCAAAAAGTAATTTAAAAAATTTACTATTAACTAAAAAGGGTGAACGAATTCTACAACCAGATTTTGGTACAGGATTACAAGAGCTATTATTTGAACAAATAACAGATGATTTAGAAATACAACTTGAATCACTAATAACGGATAGTGTTAACTTCTGGTTACCATATATTGATATTGATGAAATTGTAGTAGATATGAGTGATGAAATGAAAGATAGAAATACAGCTGGAATTCATCTAAAGTTTTCAGTAGGTGGTCAATTTGAATCACAAGAATTAACATTTACGGTAAGAGGATAAAAAAATGGCATTAAATAGTTCAACAAAAAAATCAAATCAAGGTAGGAATATAAAATACCTAAATAAAGATTTCTCTGGATTCAGAGAAAATCTAATTGAGTATGCAAAAACATATTTCCCACAAACCTATTCTGATTTTAACGAATCTTCTCCTGGAATGATGTTCATAGAAATGGCATCCTATGTGGGTGATGTTCTTTCATATTATACCGATGATACATTAAAGGAATCTATGATGTTGTATTCAGAAGATAAGGCAAATGTAATTGCACTTGCTGAGTATCTTGGATATAAACCAAAAGTAACATCTCCTTCAATTGTAAGACTTGCGGTATATCAAACAGTACCATCAACTGGAACTGGAAGTGAAGTTGGACCTGATTTAGATTATTTATTAAGAATAAAAGAAGGTATGGTTGTAGTATCATCAACTTCTGGAACACAATTTAGAACAACAGAACTACTTGATTTTTCAATTGAAGATGAAAGAGAAATTTCAATATACGAAAGTTCAGCAGGAACACCAACTTCATACTTAATAAAAAAATATGTAAATGCTATATCGGCTGAATTAAAAACAATTACTTATGATTTTGGTAATTCTCCAAAACAATTTTCTAAAATACAAATTGGTGATAATAATGTAATTGATATTTACGATGTAAGAGATTCAAATGGAAACAAATGGTATCAAGTACCGTATTTAGCACAAGAAATGATATACGTTGATTACGCTAACTCAGAACAAAATGATAAAGATTTATATCAATTTAAAGATTCTGTACCTAATGTTCTTAAGTTAATAAAAACATCAAGAAGATTTACAACAAAAGTAAATGAGGATAACACAACAACAATCGTTTTTGGTGGAGGAAACTCAACATCATCTGATGAAACTCTAATACCTAACTTTAAAAATGTAGGATTGGGATTAAATTCTTCTATCAATAACTTAGGAGAATCATTTGACCCATCAAACTTTCTAAAAACAAAATCATATGGACAGGCTCCAACTGGAGAATTTACTGTTTCATATTTAGTAGGTGGAGGTGTTACTTCAAATGTTGGAGTTGGTGAATTAAACAATCTTGAAACAATTGAATTCGATGAAGATGGTACATCTTTCCAACAAAGTGAATTAGCTCTATATAACGTATCCAAGAGCTCAGTAGCTTGTGATAATGAAGAAACTGGAACTGGTGGTAAGGGTGCAGATACGATTGAGGAAATTAGAGAAAATGCACTAGCAAACTTTGGTTCACAAAATAGAGCGGTAACTCGTAAGGATTACCAAGTAAGAGCATTATCATTACCTCCAAAGTACGGTGGTGTAGCGAAAGCATATTGTGCACCTGATGGTGAGTTGGATAATAACTCTCCTTCTTCTATTTTGAATAATCCAGATTCACTTGAAGAATTTACAGGGTTAATTAAATCATTAGGAGATTCTAAAAGAACAGAACAAGAAATAAAAGATGAAGTATCTAGGTTCTTAAGTGGTAAGAAGAATAGTGTAAATGAAAAAAATAATCCATTTGCAATTAATTTATATATACTTGGATACAATTCAAATAAAAATATATCAACACTTAATCAAGCAGTTAAAGAAAATCTAAAAACATATATTAGTGAATATAGATTATTAACGGATGGTGTTAATTTAATAGATGGATATGTTATTAACATTGGAATTGATTTTGAAATCAGAGTTTATGGTGGATATAATAAACGAGAAGTGTTAACCAAAGTACAAACTACATTGGCAAGATATTTCAATATAGATGATTGGACATTTAATATGGCAATTAATATATCTGAAATAGAATTATTAATAGCAGGTGTTGAAGGAGTTCAATCCGTACCAAAATGTGAGATAGTAAATAAATGTTTAGGAAGTTACTCATCACATTCATATAATATATCAGATGCAACTAAAGGTAAAATGGTTTATCCATCTTTAGACCCATCGATATTTGAAGTTAAGTTTCCTAACAAAGATATAAAAGGGAGGGTTGTATAATGTTTTATTTCGTAACCGCATCAAAGGATGCAACAATTTACTTACAACAACCTACCCAGAATACGGGTAGGGATGAGATATTAGAAATATCTAAAACGTACTATGGTAATTTAAAGGATATTTCTCATTCTTTAATTCAATTTAATACAAGTGAAATATCTGCTTCAAACGCAAGTGGAGATATTTCTGTACATTCTGCAGAGTTACAACTTACAGAATGTGATTCAATTGAAATACCTTCTGATTATACATTATACGCTTATCCAGTTTCTCAATCATGGGATGTTGGTATTGGTACTAGATTTGATAAAATATCAACCGATGCTTGTACTTGGAACAAAAGAACAACTGCAGATAATTGGCTAATTGGTTCAGCTTCATTAGAAAGTTCAGGTTCATTTAATGGTAAGGGAGGAATGTGGCTAACGGGTTCATCAGCAACTCAGTCATTTTCATATTCATCAACTGATATATCAATGAACGTATTAAGTGCAATTCAATCTTGGGTATCTGGTTCAATCCCTAATAACGGATTAATAATAAAACATGATTCAGTATTAGAAAATGATACTACTGATTATGGACAATTAAAATTCTTTTCAAAAGAAACAAATACAATTTACCAACCTAAACTAAGAATTGGTTGGGATGATTCTGCTTATACAACAGGTTCTCTTTCAGAACTTACATCCGATGATATTCATGTAACGTTTAAAAGATTAAAAACTTCGTATAAACGGGGAAGTAAACCTACAATCAGAGTTTTTGCAAGAGAAAAATATCCTCTTAAAACTTACACCAACTCATATTCTTATACTGATGTTAAATATTTACCAACAACCGCATATTACCAAATTAAAGATGTAGTAACTGGAGAGGTTGTAGTTCCATTCCATGACAACTATACTAAAATTAGTTGTGATGCAAACGGACACTTCTTCAAATTAAATTTAACAAATTGGGAAATCAATAGAGATTATTATATTGAAACAAAAATAAATAGAAATGGTGTGGTTGAATACTTTGAAGATAAAAATTTGACTTTCACAGTAGAAATGTAAAATGGGGTTATCAGATAAATTTCGAATTAACGAATTAGCCAATAAAGGCTCTAAAGTAATCAGACGAGAAGATTCGTCTGGTACAATTCTTGTGCGAAAAAAAGACAACAAACAAGTACCTCCTTCTAAAAAAGATAAACCATTCGTTCCTTTTGGCCAAAAACCAATCAAAGGAAAACAAATTTCCCCAAAATATAAATCAGATTGGGTAGATACTGATGAGTTTAATACTATTCCTGATGGTCAAGAATCCTTTGCTGGTGAAACTTCGGGGTATTTAGAAAAACCTAAATATAATGAAGAAGAATTACAGAAAGCTATAGATGTAAAAGTTGATGAGTTAATAAAAAAACAAAAAGCAAACAAAGGCCCGTATATTCTTCTATCAAAATATAATAAACTTTTAGATAATTATAATAAGAAGGTATCTGAGTTAGAAGATTTAAGAATACAATTAGAAAAACAGATATCAGATAACGAAGAGTTACAAAGTGAATTGCAATCACTAGAAGTTCAATTGGATTCAGCTCAATTACAAAAAGCAGCGGCTGAAAATGAAACACAGGCTTCAAATGACAGACATACTAAATTATTAACCAGCTTCCAACAATCTCTTATTAAGGGTACTAAGGAGGGTATAGAGAGAGTTTCTCTTACTGCACAAGTACGAGGGTTACAGGCACAAAAGGTAACGTTACGCGACCTTCTTACAGCTGTAACAGCTCAAGCCGAGGCATTAACTAGTCAAATAGCTGGAGCAGCAGCAGAATCCTCGGCGGCGGCCGCTGGTTTAGTACCATTCCCAGGTAATGAGGCCTTTTATGGTATTACAAAAGATAAACCAGCAGATTGGACAGGATATGATATATCATGGACAACATCAAGAAAAAACCCAAAATCAGGTAAGGGTGGTGTATTTAAAATACAAAACCTACGAGATGATAAAGCACAGATAAGAGAGTTAAAAATAAAAAATATAACTGGAGACTTAAAAGATTACGGCCCGTTTGGATTTGAAAATGATAATGGAAAACCACCACCAACCACAGGAGATATTAATATTGAACAAGGGTCTGTATTGGAGATTCCATTCTTTTTCAATAAATCAATCGGAGGAAAGAATAATCCAAAACCCAAAAAGTGGACTCATTCTGCAAAAGATTACACCGGTTCATTTAAACTTGAAATTAAATTTTCCGATAATACAACTCTAACATCAAGTCAATTATCATATAAGATAAGAAAAAATAAAGGATAACAGATGGCAATAAAAGGATTTAAAGATATAATAGACAGAAAAGGGTACAAGGTTGACTCTGAAGATAGAAAGGTATTTGAAAAAGAAATATCTAAATCTAACTTTGGGTTGGGTTGTTCTGATATGATCGAATTTATCTTATTCGATTCAAGTGAAAATAAATTACCACAAGGAGATGATGGTAAATTGGTACGATATATAAATTTAAATGATAGTAATATAAAAGATTACTTCATAATATCCGATAATCAATTTACCAAAAAGAAAGATGGTACTACTGAATTTATTGTAGATTTAGAAAAACTAATTAATGAAGCAGGTTATTCAAATGGAATATTTAAAACACAAGTTACTCTTTTAAATAGAAGAGTTGGTAGTGATGCATTAGAAGGAGATGACTTATGGATACACGAAATCTCTCCTTCACGAACTGAAATTAGAATTTTACCAAACAGAGCAAAGGGAGATAATAATGATTTAGAAAAAAGATTATCAGTTTTTCTTGATAATGGAACATTTAGAGATGATGTAATTTATTATATTAATGTTTTTATAGATAAATTAAATTTAGAAAAGATACTTAGAACTTTCTTATTTTCCAAAGGAACAGAAGATGATGGTATAAATTATATTAATTTAATTAAAACAGAATTTAAAATAGAAAGCTTTGAAATTCTATTAAATAGAATTAAAACCAAATTCGTGGAATCAATGAAACATTATTCTGAACGAAGAAATTGGAAGATTAATGATATAAACTACGGTAAACCTCTTGGTGATAAAGACGATTGTATTGATTTATCAATACCACAATTAGAAAGAGATGCACAACAATCTTTAATTAATTGTATTGATTATTATTTACCAAAACGTAATATCGTAAAAGATAATGTTTTAAGTAAAGAAGAACAAATTACACTTGATAAAGTTAAACGAATATTAAAAACAACCACATCTAACTCAATATATGATTCAACTGTTCCAGATACAGTAAATGCAAGAGTAAGAGGGTGTACTGATCCTAACGCAGAAAATTATAATCCATTGGCACAAGATAACGATGGTAGTTGTACATATAAAATTGTTAAAGATGAAGAGGAAGATGTAATTAGAGGATGTACTAGTCCTAAAGCTCTTAATTACAACCCAAATGCAACTGTCGATGATGGAAGTTGTAAATTTAAAGGTGTTATACCATCGGTTACCAAAAAATATTATGTTTGGTCTGCAACTGCAGATATCAAGTGGAAAGAAAACGGTGTAATGAATCATGTAAGTGGAGTTGAATATGATTCTTTTACTATTACACATGATAAAGGTATATTTAAATTTAAAGGTGATGTTAGAGAAGTTGCTAAATTAAAACAAAAAGTTGTTGCAACTGTAAGTCATTTTATATTAAATAAACCTCGTGGTATTAATACTGATACTGGATTTGAAGAACGAAGTTTAACACCACTAAGTGTGACATATAGTGATGCACTTGGAAATTTTAAAACAAGTAGTACATTATTTCCTGGTGATTCAACAACCATTTGTGCAAGAAAGGGAAGCGTAACTGCTGGTCCTGGTCTTATAGTAATAGAACAAGGATTATGTACCAATGCACCTCCAGTAGTGGTACGTGCACCTGTTGTTATAAAGCCAGTAGAAATATTTACAGAGCCAGAAGATATAATAGTTCGTGGAAGTGGTTTTGATGATGAGTTTGTAATGGAAAACATTGATGGTGTGGCAACTGTTGTTGTGGGCCCTAATGGAAGAGTTCAGGGAGGACTCCCAGGAGACCTAGTTGGGGGAACAGATGGATTGGGAGGTACAGGAGATATATCACAAGGTGGTGGTATATACGGTCCTATTCGTATAACACAACCAACACCAACACGTTCTGGTGGAGGAGCCGCAAACCGTAAAGAAATAGAACGCTTATCAGGAAACGTAGTTCTGACCAAAAACCGAATACCAAAAGAGAGATAATAATATTTATAGATATGGCACGAAGAAAACCAAGAGGATTACCAACAGATTCAAACTTTAGTGATGAAGTATTTGAAAATGAAGGCACGCCTATTCTTTCTGGAGGTGGATATAGTGATAACGTTATAATTAACCAAGGAGAAGCACAAGTACCAGTTCTTAATCCAGGACCAGTGAATATTCCAATTCCTCCAGGCCCACCAAAACCACCAACTCCATTATCACAGAGTAGAAATATAACAGTTTCTATTGGTTCTAAGACAGGTGGAAGTATTCTTATAAATGGAGTAGATACTCTTAAAACTCCTACTAAAACATTTAATTATACTGGAAAAGAATTATTAAAACCAAAATATTTCAAGGTAATAAAAAGTGGATATGCATCTAAGGAAGAATATAAATTATATTCTACTAAAAAACGATTTATAAAAACAATAACACCATTAATTGATAATTCCGATGACTTTATTGTACGTGATGAACTAATTCCAATTAGTAAAGATGACTTTCGTGTAGAAAACTTTAAATTTAATGATGGAAGAGTGTTCGGAGGTCTTGAAGATGGTTATTTAGGATTTACAAGACCAGTAACATCAATTGTTGCAAAAAAACCATCACCAATTGGTAGTATTGCATATGATTACTATGAATTTAGATTGGAAAAGAATGGTAAAATAGTTCCTATTCCAACTCAAATAAACAAAATAACAGATACAATAAATCAATCTCAGTTTGTTAATTTGGATTTCAACATGACAAATATTATTAAAAACGATGATATAGTTGATACCCCGATTACAGTAAATATAGAGAGTTTTGTATCTGCAGATGATATTATACACTATAAAACATCTTGGGGAACCAGTGGATTTGTTCTAGATGATGATTCCATTGATTTAAAACATACAATTAGGGATGGACAAAAAGAAACACCATCTATTAAATTTACATCCATTGGTATTTCGGATTTTACACATACCGTAACGTTTAAATATAACACACCACAAACGAGACGTGATGTAACCAATAAAACAAAAGAGTTTACTCTTGATTTAATTCCTGGTCAAACTAACATCGTAGTTAATGCTATAAAGGTTGCGGTGGAGGATTCCCCACTTACACCATCTATAAAAGCAGATATTACTAACGTTAAAGTTAATCTTGCTATAAGAAATGGAAGAGTAAATATACCATATAAAAGTATTAATGCAGATAAAGTAATTTATACTCTTGGTAAAAGAAAAAGAGAAATAGAGTTAAGTGGTAGTTTAACATTAACCAAGTCTGATTTCCCCAACGGAGTAGGTAACTACATAATTTATTTACAAGCCATCTCCAATGGTGGAGGTAGTAGTATAATAGAAAAAATATATGTAACAGCTGAAAGTAGAGAATTTATACCTGGTCCTGATATTACAAACATAAATTATCCACAAAATATTGTTGGTGCTGATTTTAAAGGATTTAATGTTCCCTTTGATATTAGTTGGCAATCTATTAATACAAATTATATTAAAGTTTATGCTGGAAAGAAAACCAACAGTACATCTTTAGGACAATTTCCTGCATCTGGAATATCATCGTTTAATGTTGATGATGTTCTAAGGAAGTTAAATATTATAAAAATAAGACCTGCAGAAGTTAATGGTGTATATCAGTTTAATTTAATTTTAATACCATATAACGAAGAAGGTGATTCGGTAACTGAAGGTAAACATGAACAAATAAGTATTACATTTGATAAAGGAAATTTAACAATCCGAAGAGGAACTGTTATTTCTGATATTAGAAGTGCATTTGCAAAAGAATTTGACCCAACAATTTTTCGAGAATCAATATCACCATTTTTAACTCATTATTTACATTTAGGTGAAGGTAATAATAAATTGGTTGCTACTTGGGGTATTGATACAGATACACTATCTACCTTTGAAGATAACTTAGACAATAATACTAGGAAAAAAACGAAAGAAGAGAAATCATTAGTATTAAAACTATATGAACCACTTCCATCGAACATAGGAACAAACGATAAAATTTGGATATCAAAATTACAGGCAATACCTTTAATTGACCAAATCACCATAGTTGATGATGTTTCACAAAACTGTACACCACTTACTCCAAACTTTGCTTTGGAAACTAATGATGTAATAGGTTATCAGATTTTAGATGATTTGATATCAAGTGGATCTACCACATCTACGGATGTTGTTAATACATTTATATCTTCTTCTGAATTTTCATTGGATAATTTAGATTTACAATTTGTAACTACGGATACAATTTTAATAGAAACATCTGGTAGTGGAAATTATTATAAAGAACATAATAATCAATCAATTGATTGGAATAACTTTGTTAAATATTCATCTGCAGAAGAGAGAGTTGAAAATTTTGTTTATAAAGTTAAATTACTACAATCATATGAGGACCGATATAATGGATTGGTATCTGGTAGTTCTATTGATTTCGGAAGTGGAACGTCAAGTTCAATCACAGGTTCTGCAACTTCCTCGGTTGCCATTAAGAATGAAGTCACAAGAACTCTTGGTAAAATAAATGATGTTAAGAAAGGATTTGATTCTTTTGAAAAATTCTTATTTACAAGTTCATCTGTAAGTGGATTAACATGGCCTGGAGCTGGACAGAATGAATTATCTGCATCATCTAACTCAAGTGTAACATCTTGGTACACTACAATTATTTCAAACGCTACTAATTATGATGAATTAAACACATCAAGATTAGTTAATAACTTACCCATTCATATACAAAATGATGAGGCAGGTTCATCGTACCCATTATTCTTTGATATGATTGGACAACACTTTGATGTGTTATGGGCTCATATTAAAGGTATCAATCAAAAAAAGAACTTAGAAAACAAATTTCAAAATGGAATTAATGATAAGTTAATTTATCATATGTTAGAATCTCTTGGTTGGGATGCAGACATGGGTGCACAATCTCAATTACTTTGGGAATATGCATTTGGCAAACACTCAGATGGAACAGTAGTTGCCGAAATGACTGGTAAGGAGAGACAAACTGAAATTTGGAGAAGATTATTAAATAACTTACCATATCTTCATAAACACAAAGGTACTAAAAGAGCAATATCAGCAGCATTAAGTTGTTATGGTATTCCACAATCATTACTTACTGTTATGGAGTTTGGAGGCCCACAAGATACACAATCAGCTGGTACAACTAAATTTACATTTGAAGATAGAACTGCAGCCATTAACTTTGCAAGTTCATCAAACGCAATAACCGTACCATGGAAATCTCATAACGGAAAATATCCAGATTCAGTTGAACTTAGATTACATACTGACCAAAGACAAGACCAACAGATAGTAAGTGGTTCTGGTTGGAATCTTGATATAGATTATCCTGAATCAGGAACACTTGGAAAACTTACATTAAATGTATTAAGTAGTTCTACTTGGGTATCATCATCAACAGATCAAGTTGCATTCTTTAATGATGAATACACACAAGTTGTTGTAAATAGAATAACAGGAAGTGGAACTGATACATTCAATGTTTATTTAAAAGAGGGATTCCAAGAAAGAATACGAAATAACACATCAACTACATTAACATTACCAAGTATTAGTAATGGTTGGAATGATGGACATGAATTAAAAATAGGTGGTTCTACTTTAACTGGTTCTCTTGATGAATTCAGATTATGGTCTGCACCATTAAGTGAATCTGTTATTTCAAATCACACATTATTACCAGACGCAATAAACGGTAATCATATTACATCATCTACATCCGATTTAATTTTCAGATTAGATTTTGAATATCCAAAAGATAGAGTTGCTGATACTTCTATTAAAAACGTATCAATTGATACAACATATGAAACATTTGCAACCGCTTCCAATTTTGCAGCTAGTTCTACATATCCATATCATTATACTACATATGATAGAGATGTAACTGCTGAAGTACCATCAAGTGGTATTAGTTTTGGTAACAAAGTAAGATTTGAAACTCAAACAAAAATATTAGATTTATCATATAGACAACGAGCAACTAAAAAATCATTTGACCAAGCACCACTCGATTCAGATAGATTAGGATTATTCTTCTCTCCAATAAAAGAGATTAATATGGATATCATGAAATCACTTGGTGGATTTAATATTGATAATTATATTGGTGACCCTTCCGATGATTATTCAACTGAATATAAAGAGTTATCTACATTAAGAAGTTATTATTTTAATAGATATGATTTAAATTTATCTGAATATATTCAATTAGTTAGATATATTGATAAATCTCTTTTCGATGTATTAGAATCCCTTATACCAGCTAGAGCTAAGGTATCAAGTGGACTATTAATTGAACCACATATTCTTGAAAGAAGTAAAATAGATAGAAGACCTACAAGTGCATCAATGCACAATTATTCTTCAACAGGAGTTGATATACAAGAAGATATTTTTATAAAATCAACAAATGAAGGTGTGGTTGGTATTGTAAGTGCTTCAGAATCTACTATATTAAGTGGTGATAAATATTATTTCGATGGACTCATATCTTCATCAGACCCAAGTATGGCCGGTTCAAATAATTCTTATGATTCTACGATAAGTGCTAATGAAGACATAACCCAACAAGGATTTATCACAGTAAATAGTGGTTCTGATATGGGTGGTATTTCTATTAAAATAGATGCTGAATTTACAACTCCATTACAAGGCGAGTATGAATCATCTATGTTTACTCAAGTAGGAATGGATATGAATTCATTAACGGTAGCTGGATTTGGATTATATGCAGAAAACGGACATGCTATTGTAACTAAATTAGATAAGGACAATAATTTTACAAAAGTAAGAAAAAGAGTGGATGTTATAACAGAAAGTTATACAGTAGATATTCCACAGAATATAGACTCCCTTGATGGATCTAAGGGTAGTGAGATTGTAACACAAACACTTACAAGAAAGAAACTAAATTTAAGAAACTTTAATCAATCTGGTTCACTTGCAGCAACTAACGTTGTTAGTATTGTACCATTACATGGGTATGTACCATATCATTATAGAAACGTGGGTGATATAACAAGTGGAATGGAAAATTCATTCTTTAATGGTTCTAAACAAACACCAAGTACAACTTTAGATGGGGGTTCACCTGTACAAACGTTCACAACCAATCCAAATACATTGAGAGTTTCTGATAGTGGAAGAGGAAGTGGTGAACCGATATTAGAGGTTGATTGATAAATAATAATTCAAAAATAAACAATTTTATAAAATCGTTATATTTATATATTGAATAACAAGAGGAAAATTTAATTATGGCTTATTTAAATAACACAGAAATAACAGTAGATGCTATCTTAACCAAAAAGGGTAGAGAGAAACTAGCATCAGGAGAAGGACTTAATATCTCCAAATTCGCATTGGGTGATGATGAGGTGGATTACACATTATACGAACCAGCACATCCAAAGGGTAGTGCTTATTATGATGCAGCAATCAAAGCGATTCCAGTAACGGAAGCATCTCCAGATGAAACACAAGTATTAAGATACAAGTTGGTAACATTACCAAAAGGAACAACTAAGATTCCTAAAGTAGAATTTGGTATTCCATCTATATCTGTAAATCAGAACTCTGGCCAAGTTCAACTTTCCCCTACAACTTCACCAAGTGGTAATACACAAAGTGGATATACTGTTATTCTTTCTAACAAGAACGCAGGTTCAATTGTTGGAAGTGGATTATCCGCAGGTGCATCATCAACACCAGCTTTCTTAGGTGATGAAATAACTGCAACAGCGGCAATTGAGACAGGATTACAATTTACATTTATTCCTAACCCAAACACCACACAAAACATATCAACAACTATAACTGTATATGGTAATGAAACTGGAGGTTCACAGTCGATACCTGTAACAGTTACATATATACAACCAAGTTAATAAACGGAGAATAAAATAAAATGGCACAAATAAACGGACAAGCGGGAGTAAATTTATCACAAGAGTTGGCAAACTATTTAGATGCCAATCAAGGTAATTTAACATCTGAACAAATTACACAAATAATTAATCAGTATTTATCTGGTGGTGATAAATTAGGTGCAACTGGAGGTTCAATCTCCAATGGTATCTACAAAAGATTTGGTGAATTCGACCAAGTTAATGGAAAAATAGAAGTTGTAACAACTGGTCTATGGAGCGGTGATACAGGAAGTATGAGTGCATTTTATACTTCATCTACTCAAGCGGCTGCAAGTTTAAATTACTATGTTAACGCATATGATAAAGACCCTGCTACTAATACCTCTGCAGCTGTACAATATGCAATTGCATACGGACACAAATATACAAGTGGTTCTATATCACTAACAAACTCCGATTCTTCAACATTAGCAACTAAAGCAACTTACGCACAATATAAATCAATAATATTAGACCAAGATGATGAGAAGTTTACATTTTATTCCTCTTCAGCAGATGGATTACACGATTCAGATGATATCTATGTAATTAATGTATCTCGTGCTCGTTATAAAGAAAAAATGGATGCAGGAAACTGGTCAATTATTTTAAGTGGTTCTACTGGAACACATACATTAATTGATGATAGTGGAAAGAAATTCTCAGATACAGTTGGAAAAGCTGGTAGAATATTTAATGTTGGAAGTGGTTCACTAAACTTAGGAACTGAAAACTTAGCAACTGTTAATTCACTAACTTCATCAAACGGTCAAGGTTTGGGATTATTCTATCCTGACCAAGGATTAGTAATTCTTAACCCAGCGGCAATACACAACTTAATTGGAACATCTGTTGACAGTGGTTCTAATTCAGGAGCGGCACTTTACGCAGGTGATTCAAGAGAAGGACAAAACCATTTCTTATTACACAACGCAATTAAAGGTGGTGGTGATTTCCAAGCAAGAAGAACAGAAAATGTTTCTACATCACATTATTTTGTAAGAGCAACTAACAGAGAATTTAATTTTTCTAACAACCCAACATATGTAACTGGTTCTGATAATTCATTCGCTGAATCAACTTTTGAGAAAGACCCAAAAACATTTATTACAACAGTTGGATTATTAAGTGATTCTAATGAAGTAATCGCGGTGGCTAAAACATCTCAACCGATTCCAAAATCTTACGATAAAGAAGTATTAATCAAAGTAAAACTTGATTTTTAATAAACAACACAGAACCTTTGGGGTTGCAAACTTGAATGTTCACGAAAAAATTTAAAGAATGATATCATTCTTTATACCCCACCATAAAGTGGGGTTTTTTGTTTCCATATATTTATATAGAGGAGTGAAATCTATATGTTAAAAACAATACAAAAATCGAATGTATCTAAAAGAGCGTTTCAAGTTAATAAATCTTGGACGATTACGAGTGCAGAATATCCTATAATATCTGGTTCGTTTACAACCGATAAGGAGTTTGATAAAACAACCGCGATTAAACAAGAAGGATTATATACATATCCTTTATTTAAATCCATAAAATCAAAATACTATACTGATATATCTAATCCATTTACTTTACATGGTAAGATGCAAACTATTGGTGATGCATATGAACGAAAAATCGGCACCACAGGATATGTCATAGCAATCCCACAGAAGAATTATGGAGAAGGAATAAAAGAAGAATCATTAACTATTAAAGATTTAACCAATGATGTAGAATATGGTGATGATGGCTATGGAAATCTTACTTCAACATCTCCACTATATACATTAGTATCTCTTGATTTAGAAAACGGAACAATTACAATAAGTGATTTAGATGATGGTGAATTTACAGGAACACTATGGTCAACACCAGGAGATTCCGCTATTGATTTAGAAACAGGACTTGTAAAAATGACATTCAATGGTGATACAGATTCCTTCTATATAATGAGAATTGATTTAGAGGCAGGAACTCTACAAACCGTAATAGTACTTGACTTTGACGGACTTGATATTGACCAATTGAAATTTGGAAACATAATATATTCAGAAGGTTTAATTATATTTAATGATACCATTTCAGAATTTAGTAGTTATACTATGGATTTCAAATCAACAAAAACCATAAATGAAATGGAAGTGTTGGTAACATCTAAAGCAGGAGAATTTAACTATTCACAAAACCCATCAGCAGTTGATATAACTTTAAGTGGTTCTTATGACTTCACTACAACTGCAGTAAATAATTCAATACCCGCTGGAACTAAAAAAATAAAAGTAATTAATGATATAAAACGAAAAGAATTTATAAGTGGTTCGTTTAGTCCATCTACAAGTGGTTCATGGGATGATTATGATACATCTGCTTCAATTGACCCAACCGGTTCATATTTAGCACCAATGATAACTACGATAGGATTATATGATAAAAGTGGAGAAATGATTGCAATTGCAAAATTACCGCAACCAATAAAGAATTTACCAGATTATGACTTAAATTTTATTGTTAGACTGGATACGTAAAAATTCGGTTTTATTAACTTTTCTATATTTATATGAGAAGGTTTAATAAAAACTGAAATTAAAAAGGAAAAAATATTATGGCAAAATACCAATTATTAGCAAAAGACGAAACAGTAGCAAAAGATAATATAGAACTAACATTAGAAGAAGTTCAATCATATGCAGAAGATAATGATTTACCAGGTGTATTTCAATATGATTCTTATGATGACGGTACTGATATATTCGATGTAATAGAAGATGATCAATTTTGTTTAAAAGCAATCGCTGAAGTAGAATAATTATGGCATCAATACAAGATATATACGACAAGTCAGAATTTAAAAAATTATCTGATAAAAGTATTGATAAGACACCTACATCTGCAAATGAGACAAACAAACTACACAAAGACGACAAGGCTTTAGAAATTGCTCGTGGTGGAGTATTAAATCAGAAAAAATATTCTGATACGGTTTCACGATAAAACAATAATTTGAGTTTACTGATAAATAGTTCTGAGAAATGGGCATTTATTCATATACCTAAAACCGGTGGAACATCACTATCTTCCATTATAAGAGAAATAGGTGGTACGAATCAAATAACAGGACATGATTCTATTAGATGGGTTGACGATGTATCTGATTATTATATTTTTACAATAGTAAGAAATCCATATACACGACTAGCTTCTGCATACAATCATGAACTTAGAAAACACACACACACTTATACGTTTGGTGAGTTTTTAAAAAAATCCAATCCATTTCATCAATGGATTTTACCCCAAAGTTATTATATCAATGCGGGAAAAACAGAAAAAAGAAAAATATCATTTATTGCACATTATGAAAATTATGGTCATGATATGAAAATAATACTAAATCAATTAAACTGTAATTCAACAATACCGCATCTTAATCGTAATCCAATTTACAACACACATCCAACTTTAAATCAAGAAAATTATTATAAACACTTCTTTACAGAAGAGTGGATGGTTGATTGGGTCAAAGAAAGATATGAAGATGATTTCAAATTTTTTAACTATGACATGGACTTACCAAGGTAGAATAATAACTGAATTATCCGATATGCCAGAAGAAACATATGGATTTATTTATAAAATAACCAACGGCCTCACTAATGAATATTATATTGGAAAAAAACAAGTAATATCAATAAGGAAACGAAAATTTGGTAAAAAAGAAACATCAGCTTTAACAGATAAGAGAATGAAGCATTACGAAATGGTTACCAAAGAATCTAAATGGCAAGATTATCGTTCTTCAAACAAAACCGTTAGTGGTTGGTTTGATAAGGATGGAAGACCTAATCCACCATCTAATGATAGACTTGAGATAAAAATACTTAAATTCTGTAAATCTAAAAAGGCTTTAACATATTATGAATTACAAGAACAGTTTTCTCATAACGTTTTAATAGACGAATATTCACTAAATGATAATCTTTTAGGAAAGTTTTTCAGAAAAGACTTGGAAATTACATAAAAAAGTCGTATATTTGTATCAATAAAGATTAAAATATGCTTTCACACCACGAAAGACAATCAGTTATAAACATATTGGATGATATCTTGGGGATTGGTACGTCAATGAAAAATGATGAACAAGCTCATTATTGTCCTTTTTGCCATCACCATAAGAAAAAGTTACAAATTAACTTAAAAACACAACAATGGCATTGTTGGGTTTGTGATGCAAAAGGAAAAAGAATACAACGGTTACTAAAAAGACTTCAAGTAGATACTCGTAAGATAAAAAAGATATATGAGATATATGGAGATGATTATGTAGTATATTCAGATAATACCGATGAAGAAACGGTAGAATTGAGGTTACCAAACGAATTTAAATCACTATTAAAAGAACCAAAGGGATTAAATCCACCGTTCAGAAAGGTAGTCGAGTATGCAAAATCTCGTAATCTTAGTACAGAAGATATTAGAAAGTATAATATCGGTTATTGTGATGGTGGTCATTATTCTGGCCGCATTATTATTCCTTCCTATGATGTGGATAATAGACTCAATTACTTCATCGCACGTTCTGTATTTGCAGAGGAAAAGTTTAAATACAAGAATCCACCAGTTTCGAAAAATGTTATTATGTTCGAAAACCAAATAAATTGGAATGAACCAATTACATTAGTAGAGGGTGTATTTGATGCAATGGCAGTTAAAAGAAATGCAATTCCTATACTTGGTAAATTCATACCGAAAAAATTAAATGAAAATATATATAAAAAGGGTGTTAAGTCTATAAACATATTATTAGATGAAGATGCTCAATCTCAAGCATTACATTATACAATGCAATTTCAAAATCAAGGAATTGATACAAAAAATATAGTACCATCTGAAAAAGATGCAAGTGATATGGGTTTCTCTCAAGTTAATAAAGTACTGAAACATTCAGAGAAAACAAACTTCACCGATATAATTTCCCAAAAATTAAAAGGTTTATGATTTATATAATTAAACATCACATTCGTAAAGGAAGTTATGTTGCTTGGTATGATTTAATAAATTTCAAATTCCAAACAAGTGTTACAGTAAATGGAACTGGATTCTCAATTAACTCATCAGATATTACATATTGGGAATCTCCTGATAAAAAAGATATAGAATCTGCAACATTAAATTCAAAGGAGCCTCCATATACAGATGCATTAGAACAACATATTAAAGAAATAAATCCAAAACCAATGGATGTTGTTATGTTCGATATAAAGTATTTAGTGTTGGATGTTCCTATATTAATGGAATCTTATCTAACTAATCTTGGTGAACAATATGGAATAAAGCTGGTAGCCGTAGATGATGATAACTTTAGAAACTATGCCGATTTTGCTAATTATACTATTTTTTCAAATCGATTTGAAATAAATAAAAATACTTATATTAGTAACAATTTTAATTATTATAGATATCGGTCTACTAAAGAATCATACTTTGATAGTATACCAGAACTCATCAACCCATTTATAAATAATATTCGAGAGAAGAAAATGAATATGATAATTGGTGTAGATAAACAAGAACGATTCGAAATATTTAAATATACTCATAATATTGGATTAGATAAAAGCTCGTATTTAGCATATAGTGCATTCCATTCAACATATGATGACTCAGTATTAAGTAATCCTTTGAAAAAATGGAAGAGTAAGAATATACCAAAAATATTAGATACTCCAATTGAATCCTCTCTAACAGGCACCGTAAACCCACAGATACCACCATTTCCATATTGTATGAATAGTTATGTTAGTTGTATTTTGGAAACAAATATACATCTTGAATCAGAAATTCATTTAAGCGAAAAGTCTTGGAATCCATTTTTATCATACAATATACCATTAATACTGGGAAGTACCGGAACAAATGCATATCTTAAAAGTTTAGGATTCTGGATGGCAGCTGATTTATTTGATATATCAACAAAAGAAACACAAGGAGGAATAATACAACAATATAAATCCAATTTAGATATTATAAATAAAATGAGTAATGATGAATTACGAGATTATTATATATTAAATTATAGAAACCTTGAAAAAAATTACCTAAACATGAAATCCCAGAAATTTATTTATAATAAATTAAATTATAAACAACCAAAACAAAAAGGTTTATGATAATAAACAAGGTTTATCATTTAGCAGATTTACATATTCGTAATCTGCAAAGACACAAGGAATATAAATTAATATTTAAAAAATTCCTAAAACAAGTAAAAGAAGATAAAATAGAAGATTCTATTATTTATCTTGCTGGTGATATTGCTCACGCTAAAACTGAAATGTCACCCGAACTCGTACAAGAAATCAGCTGGTTTTTGACCGAGTGCTCTAAACTTAGAGAGACTGTGTTAATCACAGGGAACCATGATTGTAATTTAAATAACTCACACCGACTTGATGTACTCACACCTATTATCGAAAACCTTCGAAATGATAGAATTCATTATCTTCGTGATACTGGTATCTATAATATCCATAACCTTACTTTTATTGTCTATTCTATATTGGATGACAAGGAAAATTGGCCTAAGGGAGATACCGTTGATGGAGAAAATAAAATCTGTCTATTTCATGGACCAGTAAACAAAGCCCAAACTGATATTGGATATACCGTATCTTCAAACTCATTCCAATTGGATATGTTTGATGGATTTGATATAGCCATGTTGGGCGATATTCACAAAAGACAAAATTTTGGTGTTGGATACGAACACATTGCTTATGCAGGTTCTATGGTTCAACAGAATCATGGAGAGTTGTTAGAGAAACATGGTTATCTTCTATGGGATATCCCTACACGAACTTTTACCGAACATCACATACATAATGACTACGGATTCATTACAGTTGATGTAATAGATGGTCAGATACCAACTTGGGTACATGATGAGATAGATACTAAATTACCAAAGTATCCAAGATTAAGATTAAGATTCACTCGAACCGAGGCTTCTGAAATGAAACGAAAAATAACTGAATTAAAAAAGTTATTCAAAGTTGCCGAAGTTACAGTAACACGAACTGATACGATTGGCCAATTAAAAACAAATCAAAAACTAAATAAAAACATTGTTGGTAATGTAAAGGATGAAACTTTTCAAAACCAATTAATCAGAGATTATTTAGAAAGACAATATTTGTTGGAAGAATCTGAGTTAGATAAAATTACTGATATAAACAAAGAACTCAATCACCAAATAGATGATTCTGATTCTATGGGTAATATCCTATGGACACCAAAGGATTTTGAATTCTCTAATATGTTTTCATACGGAGATGATAACAAAGTAAGGTTTGAAAATGCACAGGGTATTCTTGGTATCTTTGCACCAAACGCCGCTGGTAAATCATCTCTATTCGATGCATTAACCTTTTGTATATATGACAAGACATCTCGTACAAACGTATCTAAGAACATCTTAAACAATCGTAAATCAAACTTCTATTGTAAGTTTAACTTCGAGATAGATGGTGTTGATTATTTTATTGAAAGACGAGCCAGATATGTTAGGAAGGCAACTTCTGTAAAAGTAGATGTTGATTTTTGGAGTGTAACCGATGGTGTTATAAAATCATTAAACGGAGAACAACGAAAAGATACTAATAAAGAAATAGAAAAGTATTTAGGTACATTTGAAGATTTTATTTTAACCGCACTTTCCCTACAAGGAAATAATGCACTATTCATTGATAAATCTCAGAGTGAACGAAAGGAAATATTATCTCAATTTATTGGTGTAAACATATTTGATAAGTTATATCAAAAAGCAAGTGATGAGAATAGAGATAATGCAACACTTATAAGAAAATTTAAGAGAGATGATTTTACAAGCAAATTAGCTGAAATCGACATTGATTTAAAAGAAAAGAAATCAGAATATAAACTTTTAGATATCCAACAGAACTCTTCAAAGAAAGAAGAAGAAAAACTTAATAAGGATATAATCAAGTTAAATGAAAAGATTATTAAGTTAAATGCAGATAGTGGAGTTCCTATCAAAGAACTTGAAAGAAGAGCAGAGATTTTAAAATCAAAAAAAGAAGAATTAGGAATACAAAAAAATTCAATACAAGATAGAATAACACATAGAGAGGAATTACAAATAACTTTAGATGAAATTCTTGATAAGTTCGATGAAGATCATTTGGAAACAGGTATATTACTTTTAAAAGAAGCTGAAAGTAATTTATCTAAAATAAATTCAGAAATAGAAAAATCTAAAATAAAATTAGATTCTTTATACGAAAGAAAAGACCATTTAGATTCTCATAAATATGATGAAGAATGTGATATCTGTATGGAAAATTCTCAAACCATTAGAGAACAAAAGAAAACAGTTGAAACACAGATACAAACTGGGGAATCTGATTTACAAGATTTCAACCAACAACATTTACAATCTACTCTTGAAATTGATTCATTGGTGGTATATAAGAAAGAATGGACTAAATATAAAGAAGCCAAAGATAAAGAAGATAAAATAGATAGAGAAATATCAGGACTTATTAACAAGTTATCAACAACAGAAACCGAAGAATACAAGTTTACCACACAATTCACTCAACAGCAGAAACTTATTGAGGAATATTATAAGAATGAGAAACAAATTAACAAGAATAAGAATATACGAGATTCTATTGTAGATGTTCGTTTGAAATGGGATAACATCAAACAAATCATAAAAAATAATAATGTGGAGATTCTTTCTCTAAACGGTAAGATTTCCGCTCTTCAGAACCAAAAAGAAACAATTGAAGATAGAATAAGTGAAGTTAAAGAATTAGAATCACAGAGTAGATTATTTGATTTTTATTTAAATGCACTTTCTAAAGATGGTGTATCTTATGAATTAATTGAAAAGGCATTACCAATGATTGAAGGTGAGGTAAACAATATCTTGGCTCAAATCGTTGAATTTGGAATGCAGTTAGAAATTGATGGTAAGAACATTAACGCATATCTTGTGTATGGAGACCAGAGATGGAGTTTAGAAATGTGTAGTGGGATGGAAAGATTCATTAGTGGATTGGCAATTCGAGTTGCTCTTATAAATGTATGTAACCTTCCTAGACCTAATTTCCTCGTTATAGATGAAGGATTTGGTACTTTAGATAGTGAGAACTTACAATCTTTATTTATGTTGTTTACATACCTTAAAACTCAGTTTGATTTCGTTATGATTATATCACACATTGATTCAATGAGAGATGTTGTAGATGATTTGATTACAATCAAAAAAGAAAAAGGGTTTAGTAACGTAAAATATTAACATGAAAGTAGTAGTTACAGGCGGTTGTGGGTTTATTGGTTCTTCATTCGTACATTTATGTAGGAACTTAGGACATGAAGTTTCTGTGATTGATAAACTTACTTATGCTGGTAATATAGAAAACATACCAATAGAACTACCAGTCTTGGTAGAAGATATATGTAACTTAACATCCTATGATTTGGGTGCATATGATTATTTGGTTAATTTTGCTGCTGAATCTCATGTAGATAATTCTATAAAAGACGGTAAACCTTTTTTGAAATCAAACATAGAAGGAACGTTTAACTTATTAGAATTAGCTAGAAAAAATAAAAAACTTAAAAAGTTTATACAAATATCTACCGATGAAGTTTACGGTGATTTGGATAAATTAGGTATAATTTCTTCATCCGAATCAAACGTACTATATCCATCATCATATTATTCAGCAACAAAAGCTGCTGCAGATATGTTGGTTTATAGCTGTGGACATACATTTGGATTACCATATATCATAACTCGTACTTGTAATAATTTCGGTGATAGACAACATGATGAGAAGTTTATACCAACCATAATACGTTCAATTCAAAATAATGAACCAATACCAATCTATGGAGATGGAAAACAAATAAGAGAATGGATATGGGTAGAAGATAATGCTAAACAAATATTAAAACTAATGTTAGGTTCAGATGTGGGTACGTTTAATATAGGTAGTGAGAATTCATTACGGAATATTGATATAATAAACCACATTGGAGATTTAATAGGTAAGAAACCAAAATATAAATTTGTAGAAGATAGATTAGGACATGATAGAAGATATACGTTAGATACAAATTTAATTCCACCAAGAATAACCAAAACCTTATTTGAATACTTAGAAGAAACAATATGATAGTTGATTTAAATACGTTTGCAGATTCAAGAGGTTCTTTAACTTGTATATCTACTAAAAAGTGGGAACAAGTAAATATAAGTGTAAATAATAAAAAGTTTACATTTAGAGGAATGCATTATCAAGAATATCCAAAACAAGAAAAACAAATTATAGTTACTAAAGGAACGATACTAGATTTTATTTATAATCTAAAAACTAAAACGTTAGAAGCGTATTGTTTAGGTGAGGGAGAAAGTGTTTATGTAAACAAAGATTCTGCACATGGGTTTTTAACATTGGATGATGAAACAACCGTTACTTATTTAGTAAAAGGTAAATACAATCCATCAAGAGAAAAGTCCATTATATGGAAAGATATTCCTCATTTAAAGACAATAGTTCTTAGTACTTGTAATGAAGATGATATTATAATATCTGAAAAGGATAACGAAGGTAAGTAATTACTTTGTTACTCTTAGTGCATTCGATGGTTTAGGTTGTTTAGGCTGACTTATTTTTTGTTTTACCAATCTCTCAATTAACCCACTTTTACTATATCCATTCTCTGCACAGTAATCATTCAATTCCTTGTATAACTCTCTTTTTATTTGTATTGTAGTATATTTTCCCATTATATATAGATTTCTATATAATATATATAACAAAATCTTTTTTTTAAATATTTATATAGGAAAGATGTATTCCTATGGCAATAATTAAATCATATTCTCCTTTTTTAAACTTATCAAATTTTCAAGTATTTGAAAATGACGAGTTACCCAACTCCACATACTTTAGAATTACAGAACTAAATGAAACTTTAACTGGTGGTAAGAATGGATTTCTTATAGAGGGTTCTGAACACTTAAAAGAATCTACTGAAATAAAAATAGAAATTTTAGATGTAGAGGGTAATCCTGTATATTTTGAACCAAGTGATGGTAATCCTGAATATTATGAAGGTAATTCTAAATTAGTATCGGTTCATGTATATGATGATACTGCAATTGGAATAGGTAAAATTACGATTCTTGGAGAATTAAAAACTCATGTTGCGGATCTTAATCAAATTAAAGATATACCTAAAGAATGGAAAGGTGTTTACAATGTTAAATGGGAAAGAACAATACAGATAAATAAAAATATATCTAATGAAACTATCGTTAGATTTTATAAAAAACCCTCTGTTACAATAGATGAACTTGTAAAGCCGATATTTACAAAAAATATACCAAGTGTAACACAAACAGGTACTTTGTTTGGAATTTCTCAAAGTCCACCAAGTCAATCTGACATAACAAAATGGAGAGCAGGAACAAATTATAAACTAAAAATATCAGATGGTATTAGTAATTGGACATCTTCAGTAGATGATAATATAATATCAGTTCCTTCATTAAACTATTCTGCAAACGTAATTGAGGTATTAAGTGATACCGAAGTTATGGTAGATACTCCATATACATCAAGTGGTGATTTAGTTAATGATTTCGTTGCATCAAATTATACAACTACATTTGAATATGTAGAAGGACAAACAATAACCGATTCTGCATTAACAGGTTCATTTGCAAAAATAAACTTTAGTAGTTTAAAAACTTTTGTTGGTGATGTTGCACGAGTAAAGGTATTTAGAAAATCAAGAAACACAGTTGGTGATTATCAATTTGTTCAAGAATCTAAATTAGAATCAACTGAATTATTAAAAGATATAACTACAACTTCCGATACTGAATTATCTTATGGTATGTTTGATGAATCAAATTTATCAAATTATTGGATTACATCATCAAACGACCATCCTGTTACAATTAATTCAGATAAATTAAACGCTTCTGTAAAAACAAATCACGATGCATCAGCTGGTGGAACTCAGATATTATCTACAAGTGGTAGTTTTGAAATAACAAGTGGTGTTGAATACACTCTTAATTTTAAAACTCTATTAAGTGGTTCTGAGGGAACATCTCAATCAATTCGAGCATATTTTAGTGGTTCTAACTATGAACAGAATTTTTTATCAATAAGTGGTTCATCGATTTATAATACAAGACAATCGGTATCTCAAAATATATTAGCAACAACAACGGCTAATGATACTTATTTGAAATTCGATATAGATGGGGGAGATTGGTACATATCTAATGTATCTCTTAAGAATGCACAAGATACTTCATTCTCACCAGATGAGTTTACATTAATTCAAGATATTCCAAGAAAACTTGCAATAGAAACATTTGATTTCAAATTCGAGTTTTATGATATAAATAATAATTACATACCTGTTGATGTAACTACAACAAAAGCATTCAATGGTGGTAATGATTTCCCATCAAGTGATAAGCTTCTAACATTTGAATCAGATAGAAATGCATTTAGATTTACAAGTGGTTCAATTGGGAATCCTCCATTTCAACAAATACAGTTTAAAACTCGTACAAACAACTTAACAGGTTCTGCTACTTATGCATCTTCTGCTTTTGATAAAAACGGTGCATATATTATACCAGCATCATATACTGGAACATATCCTGGAACTCTTTCAAACGTAACATCAGCAGGAGCAATTATCAAAATAGCCGATTTTAGTGGTAGTGATGCTTCTATAACAGTTGGTTCGATTGTTTATACTGCTTCGATTGAAGAACAAGAAGAATTCGAAACGGTGTATAGATTAGAAGATGGTGATAATGCACCTCAACTTATTGTAACATCAAATGTAAATCAATTTATATATGAACCAACAACTCTTTCATCAAAACCAACTGGCCAGAGTGCTACGATACGAGCTCAACGTAAAAACTTAACATCACTCACAACTCCAATTGAAGTAAATTCTGGAAGTGGTGCACCACCTTTATCCGCAGCTGTAACTGATAATGCAACTGGTATTGATACATACACAATAAGTGCTTTAGCATATTCTGCATCTTTTGCAGGTAATTCATTTCTTGAAACAACTTATTCATTTACTGGTTCTGACCAATTTGACCTACCATTTTCAGATGAGATAACAATATCTCCTGTTATAAACTTTGATGCAGTATCTATTGTATTATCAAACGAATCAACATCATTTCCAGCAAATTCATTAGGTGTAGTAACATCTAATTTTGATGCAAGTAAAGGAACTGTTCAAATGTTTGTTGGAGGAACTCAGATAACACATGATGATATTGGGGGTGGTAGATTAAAAAATACTTTTGATGTTACTTCAATAGTAGAATCAAATGTAACGGCAATATCAACATCACCAACAACATCTGAATATGGTATTTCGGCGTTTGGTAATTCACACGATAGTGGTTCATTAACATTAAATATAGAATATCTTGCTGGAGATTTAGCAACATCTCAATCTTTTCAAAAAGTAGTATCTTATACTAAAGCAAAAACAGGTGTTCCAAACGTTGAGGTATCTGTTACTCCACAATCTCAAACCTTAAATGCAAATTCAATAGGAACAGGATCAGCCTCACCAGCAACTATAACTGTAAGTGCTTTAGAAGGTGGTGTTAATAGATTTACATCTATTGGTAGTATAAGTTATACTGGTGGTTTAAGTGGCACTATATCAACAAATACTGTTGCATTTAGTGATACTGTATCTGATATGGAATCTGAAATCTCAACTCTTACTATACCCATAAACTTTACAGATAGTGATGGAACTACTGGTACTAAAAATGTTGTTGCAAATATAACAAGAGTAAAATCAGTACCTCCTGTTGTAACAATATCTGCAAACCCACAAGCACAAACCGTTTCATCTAATGCAGATTTCAGTACGGTTGGTACACCTTCTGCTGTAACGATTAATGTAAATGAAGGTGGTTCTAATTATTCATATACAACAAGTACGGTAACTGCAAATAAATTTAAAATAACTGGAGTAACAAATGGTACTAATAATAATAACGGAACAATAACACCAGCTACTCCAACTTCTGGAGCTGGAAAAATACCTGTGGTTACGGTATCTTACACAAATTCAGAAGGTACTGCATTTACTTCAAAAACAATAACTTTAAATGTTGGAGTAGCAGCTCAAGGTTCTGATGGATCTTCTGGTGCACAAGGACCAAGTGGTTTAAGTGGTATCGCTGGATTAAACTTTGATGTTTCACCTGCATCACAAAATATTACAAGAACTCAAACACCTGTAAGTTACGGTACACCATCAGTATTTACTGTAAATGTAATTCAAGGTTCTACTACTTTTTCTTACGATAATAGTTTACCATATTCTAGTGGTTCGTTCTATATTGATAGCGTAGTTAGTGGTTCAAATAATAGTAATAAAACAATTACACCAACTACCCCATCTTCTTTAACTGCAGTAACAACTACTTTTGATATAAATTATACAGATATTTCTGGAAGTGCAGGAAGTATATCTAAGTCACATATAACAAATGTTGTAGTAGATGGAAATACAGGACCAGGTGTTGTTCATACTGGTGAGTGGGCATCAGGAAGAAATTATTTATTTAGTGATGATGGTGGGGGAACTGGTAGACGAGATTCTGTTTTATATAGTGGAACTTATTATGCAGCAACTGCACAACACACATCAACCAATAATACATTAGCTGCAAGTGGTACACCAGGAAGTGGGCCATGGCAATCTCTTGGAACTGGAGATTTATTTGTAGCAGCAAAAATAGCTGTATTTGAAGATTCATTTATACAAAATACATTGAATGTTGGTACAAATAATAATGGTGGATTATCAACTGCTAATATTGCATTAGTAGGTGGTACTACAACTCCATATATAGCAATAGGACAAGCCTCGCATGGATACAGTAATACAGGAATATGGTTAGGTAATAACACAGGAAGTTATTCACTTTCCTTAACTGGAGCATCAAATCATTTGCAATGGAATGGTTCTACTTTAGATATTAAAGGTAAATTAGAAATTACATCAGGAGAAACTTTTAACCAACTTAATCATATATCAACCGAAACAGGTTCACTACAATCAGGAGTTATTGGTGCAACATCCTCTGGCTCTTTAGGAATTTCAAATGCGGCAACTGCTCAATCAACTGCAAATACTGCTCAATCAACTGCAGATAGTGCTCAATCAACCGCAAATACGGCAACAGGATCGGCAGCCGCCGCTCAATCTGCAATTGATACAATGGAAACACAAGTTGTTCTTGATAGTGGCGGAATGGAATTAAGAAGGACTAGCGGTCACAAAGTAGCAAAATACGGAACAACTACATATTTTTATGATGGTACGACTAGTGAAGTTATAAAATTACAACTACAAGCTGCCGGAATAACTGCTTTTGGAGACGATGCAAATACATATGCAACAGTAACTAGTACTGGTTTAAATGTTATTGAAGATAGTGTAAATGTAGCTAATTTTGGTTCAACAATGAGAATTGGAGTAGATGCTTCTGATAAATCTGCTCTTAGAGTTGCTGCAGATGGTTCTATGAGCATTGGAACAAGTGAGACATCAAATATAAATATATCAGCAGCTGGTTCAGTAACTATAACTGGTGCAATTACAATTGCAGCAGGTTCAACATCTGCAGTTGATTTCGGAGCAGGAGCCGCCGCTTCCGCTTCCGCCGCCTCTACTGCCGCGAGTAACGCTCAAGGAACTGCAGATGGTGCAGAGGCAAATGCACAAACGGGTATTTCAAATGCGGCAACTGCTCAAGGAACGGCAAATACGGCAACAGGATCGGCAGCCGCCGCTCAATCAACTGCAAATACTGCAGCATCAGTCGCAAATGCAGTAGCAGCTGTAACATCATCTCTTGTAAATCCTACTTCATATGCCTTTGGTGGAAGTGCCTTTGCTTTAGCTACAAATACAGCCTCAACAGGATTAAATCTAACCTCAGATTTTCTAGGATATCATGATGGTAATGGTTTTAAAACCTATATGGATAATAGTGGAAACTTTTATCTTGGTGGAACAGGAGGTGCACTTACTTGGACAGCTGCAACTTCTACATTAAATGTAAATAGAGTTACTGCAACAAGTGGAACGATTGGTAGTTGGGCAATTGCTTCAAGTCAATTAGAAGGTGGAACTGTTCAAGGTGGTAGTGATGGAAATAATACGACTAGTGGTATGATTATAAATTCAGGTGGATGGATTTCAGCACCTGATTTTAATATAAGTTCATCAGGTGTTGCTTCATTTGGTACTTCGGCCAAGATTGGTAATAAACCTTTTAGTGGATTACTGGAGATTAGTGATAATAAACTCCAATTAAAAGGAAATGCACGTTGGGATGGTGAGAACCTGTCCACTAAGTTTGGATCTTACGATTTAACTACCACTACCGCAAATGCAGTCTATACTTGGGCAGACCAAGCTGATTGTGTATTGCCTGGTACTAAAATTATTTCTAAACGAGGTGATATAAATGTTGAAGATACTAAAGAAGATGATATTATAAAAATATTTAATTTTGAAACCAAAGAATGGGGATGGTCATCTATTGATAAAATACATCAAGGTAAATCAAAAAGATGGATTAAAATAAAAACAAAAACTGGAAAAGAATTAAAATGTTCTGATTCTCATGCTTTATATCATCCTGATTACGTTGATAGTGTCCTTCGTGTTAACGATTTAAAAATAGGTAGTGAGTTGTATATTTTAAACAATAAGGAATTACAATTGGACATTGTTTCGAGTATAGAAATATTTGATGAAGAAGTTATGGTATGGAATTATCATTTAGATAAAGTTCATAATTATATTTCTGATGGAATACTTTCCCATAATTTTTGGGCAAAGCCCTCACCGTTTACTTCTGGTCACCAATACGTAAAAGTAAATAACGTAAGTATAGAAATGGGTGATTTAGTTAAATTGGATTCTAATAATCAAATAATAAAAACAACAAGTTCAAAAGATACTGAAGTTATTGGTATTTTGTGGAAAACATTTCCTAGTGGTTCATCATACGAGTATCAAGATTCTATGGGTATTGAACTACCAGAAAATGAAAGAGATACAAAAACTATTTGGAAAACTGCATCAATTGGGGATAGTTATGAATCGGGTTCAACTTCAACTTTACCAGGATTTAAAGTATGTAACCAAGGTGGAGATGTTTCAAGGGGTGATTTATTATGTTCTTCTGATACTGTAGGATATTTAATGAAACAACCATCAGAATATGTAGTTACTTCATTTGATGGAGATAATAATCCTCAGTACGAAGAAAGACAATCACAATGTTCTTATACTGTTGCTAAATCAATGGAAGTTGTTACGTTTGATGATGATGGGCGTGCTGAAGGAATATATGGATATTTGTATTGTGGTTAAAAAAAAATAAATGAAGTTATATAAAAAAGAAAAAAAGGAATTAACATCTTCTTTGGTTAATTACTTAATAAATTCCGATGAATATATTGATACAGATGTTTTAGTATCTAAAATAAATTCTTCGCTTCCATTTGAAGAACAGGTAAGAAATCCATCTGATGGTAGAACAATGGGAACGAAGGTAATGATTACTACTGGATGTGGTAATACAATAGAAGGTGGTGCAGATATATGGACAAATCATTTTATAGAGAATATTTGGAAAGGAATTAAGTGGAGAAAACAATGGAAATTATTAATTGATTCTAAAAGACCTGTTAACTTTGACCCAAAATCATTACCAGACGATTTAGATTGGCATTTTCATGGAGATGACCATGATATAACCAATGATTTATTAGAAGAGTGTTCAGAAATATATTATTTACATTCTCATTATCACAAACGAGACCATATCTGGAAGTATGAAAATAAATTCAAATTATTATTTGTTCACGCATATCCAAGTGAAATGGAAGAGGTTATTAACCATATGCCTGAATTAAAAAGATTACAATTCAACACCAAAGTAGATTCTGCTTTTTATAAAGAATTTGTACAAAGTTTTGATAAGAGAATATGGATAGGAAATAACCCAACACAACTTATTAATGATTTTCCAAATTACACATACTCAGTTCCTAACTTTTATGAATTTAAACATAATATTCCATTTACTGATAACTTGAATTTTGATAATTTAGGATTTGCTTCAAGAGCAGAAACGAGAAAATGTATGCATTGGATGCATGGACAAAGTGGATTCATTTTATCAAGTAAATATGATTTTACAAATCTTAGAGATACTACCAGCTATCAATTTCCTAATATTAAATTTTATCAATGGTCTCCCTCAACTCTTGATTCTTTTATGAGAAAAGATTTTGGTATATTCCATGGAGCTTACTTCAAAGAACCATTCGGATACTCAATATTTCAGGCAATTGATTATGGTAAGTTACCAATAATACATACAGATTGGGCCAGAGATGTTGATTACAAATATAGAGCATCAACTAAAAACGAATTTGATAAAGTAGTAAAACAAATAAGAAAAGATACACATTCTATAAGATATACTCAATTTGCAAAACTAAAAACGTATTTAATGTCTTTTGATAATAGAAAAAAATGGACAAAAGATATCTTATCTTACATACCTAATTAAAAAATTTATTTTAATATATTTATATATATAACTGATACAATTACTATCATGTCTATACTCAATTACAACAAAATCAAGGATTTTTTCACTAATAACAAAAAACAAGTTATTGATGTGAATGGTAATACTCTTGAAGAATCGGTTCCTGTAAAATATCGATGGACACATGGTGCAACTGATAAACATTTAGGTGATGGTATGTTAATTTATGCTACTATTCAATACATGAGAGCAAAAACTTGTGTATGTTTGGGAAGTGGTGGTGGATTCATTCCAAGAATAATGTCTCAAGCTAGAATTGATTTACATGACCAAGATATATTTGAAGGAAAGAAGAGTATGGAATGGGGTGATAGTGGAACAACTATTTTAGTAGATGCATCAAACGGAGTAGGTGGATATACAGATTGGGTTGAAAAAGATTCCTTTTTCAGAAATCATTTTCCTTGTAGAGTTATATTAGATACTACCGAAAATGCTTATTATAACTTTTTTGTAAAAGAAGATATTAAGATAGATTACCTACACATAGATGCAGGACATTCTTATGAAGATGTTAAAAATGATTTCGAATTATATTCAAAACTACTTTCACCACATGGTATAATATCTATTCACGATACTGATACATCATATGAAAAGGAACATATTATTACAGATGATATCCTTGAAGAATTTCACCAAGATTATGCAAACGGCCCTTCTAAACTTATAAATGAATTAAAAGAAAATAAAAAGTGGGAAATTTTCAACTTTTTTAATAATGGTATATTTAAGAGTAGACCATCTTCTACTGGATTAACATTTATTCAAAGATGCAAAAAATAAACTTAGTTACAGTTGTTGGTCATAATACTACAATGCTTCCACATATGTTGGAACACTATAAAAACATTGTAGATGAAATTTTTGTTGTAGTTTACAGACAACATGAAAACGATGGGATTTTAGATGAAATAAAATCTCTCGGAATAACCCCACATAAAATAGTAACAGAAGAAAAATTTAATTGGGAAAGAGTGACCCAATTATATAACGAAATTAAACGAACTAAACCACACGAATGGTGGGTGGTTTCGGATGATGATGAATTTCACGTTTACCCAAAACCAATTAGAGAGATGATTTCTGATTGTGAGGAGAACGGATGGGAATTCATTACGGGAGGTTTTCTCGATAGGATAGGAGAGAACGGAGAGTTTCCTTTGGTAACAAAAGAAACTAATATATGGAAGAAGTTCCCACTTGCTGGATTTTTTAGATATCCAATGAGTGGAGCTTGTCCAAATAAGGTTTGTGTAATGAAAGGTTCGGTGGATGTAACACCAGGCCAACATTATGCGATTATAGATGAAACCCATGTATGGGGAAAAGAGGGAGTTAATCATCCTCTTAGATATCCAATTGGAAGGGGTGAAGGATTAATACAAGTTCATCACTTCAAATGGGATTCAACTGTTTTAGAACGACTAAAAGAAGTTTCTAAAACTGAAAAAAGCTATTCCTTTTGGGAAGAGTATAGAAGAATGTATAAAAGTATTCAGATTAATGATTGGAAAATAGATATCAACAATCCTGAATTTATGCTAGAAAATATGGAAAATACTTTTCATTTCGATTACTCAAAATGGAATAGGTTAACAAGGAAAATTATTATGGTTTAATAATTTTTATATATTTATATATAATACAAACAAATAGTAAAAAACAATTAATTAAATTAAGTTATGGCAAAAGACGAAACTTCACAAATTTTAGAAGAAAGAAAAGTTAAAGCTCTTGAAAAAATCGGTAATTCTTTAGATGCACTTACAATATGGGTAGAAGAAATCGATAAAGAAGAATGGGGACCAAGAATGGAATGGTACTTATCTGAGTGGTATGAAAATACTATAAAAAAGAAATAAAAACACGTAGATGAATAGACTTGGTATTATTGTACCATACAGAAATCGTAGAAATCATCTAAATCACTTTACAACATCAATAAAAAATCATTTCAATAAATCTAAATTAGATTATGAATTGATTATAGTAGAACAATCCGATGAACTTCCGTTCAATCGTGGTTCTCTATTAAACATAGGTGTAAATAAAGCTAAAGAACTTGGATGTAATTATATAGCGCTTCATGATGTTGATATGTTACCCAATGATGATGTTGATTATTCTATCGTAGATAGACCAACACATCTGGCAACAGATTTTATATCAACCCATTATAAAACACAGAAACGAATTATTTTTGATGAATACTTTGGTGGGGTTACAATGTTTCCAATAAATGATTATTATCATATAAATGGGTATTCCAATAAATACTGGGGATGGGGTTATGAAGACGATGATTTATTATGGAGATGTAAAGAAAACTTTTTTGATTTCAATACAAAGGAATTACCAATCAAATCACACTCTTCATCTGCATTAACATTCAACGGCCATACAAGTATGGTTACAATACCAAAACATTTTAAATTAAAAAACTACACTATATTATGTTCACTCAATCCATCTGAAATAGACTGTAATGTAGGATATGATTTTGACGAATATAGTATCTTTTGTATTCCTGGTCTTGATACTAGTTTTTCTTATAATTCATATAAGAGATATAAATTTGAAACATGGAATACTCAGAAAGAGTGTATAAGTTTAAAATCAAACATATCTCCTCCTAAACAAACTACATTATGTGTTACAGTTAATCAAACTGAAAATATAATAAAATTTTATCAAGATGGAGAACTCATAGATGAAGTTAATTTTGATGAAAGGTTATTACATTACTTTAATGAAAAGAAAATGTACTTAGGAAATTCTCCATCTCTTGAATATAATAAAAGAAGGCCATTTAAAGGAACGATTGATTATTTTGCATTATTCAATCATTCACTCGAAGAATCTCAGATTAAAGAAATTTCATTAAATAAATCAATGGGACTTACAGAATCATTTGGTGATTATATTGCACCACATACTCTTGAAGTGTGTTATGACATGAAAACAGCAACATATTCTGGTATTCCTGATTTAAGTGGAAAGGGAAGAAATGCTGAAGTTATGGATTGTGGTAAGGTTGCAATAGACCAATCAGCTGATTATATGGAAATCCCAATCCCTTGGAGAAGGGATTCCACTTTTGAATTATTATATCATAAGGAAAATGGATTTTATGAAAACAAGTGGACTTGGACAGATACACGAAAAAATCAATTACATTTTTATAACAAAGTATTAAAAGGTAAATCTGATTACAAACGAGATGGAATTGATAATGTTAGATATAAATTATTATCAGACACTCCAATAAATAATTATCATTTCTTATCAGTAGAATTATGGAAATAGATAATTTATATAAAAATGGAATAATTGCGGGTAACTTTGATGTTATCCATCCTGGATATATTAAAATGTTTAAGGAATGTAAATCATATACAGAAAACTTTATTATATTATTACATACAGACCCTTCAATAGAACGACCAAATAAATTAAAACCCATACTTTCAATTGAAGAACGAATTGAACTATTAGAATCTATAAAATACATAAATGATATTCACACTTACACATATGAATCTGAATTAATAGAATTATTAAAGGGAATTAAACCAGATATTAGATTTTTGGGTGATGATTATAGGGGTAAAACCTACACAGGATTCGAATTAGATATACCAGTTCATTATTTAAACAGAGACCATGGTTGGAGCACAACTAAGTTTAAAAAACTAATTGCAGATACACTATGAAATTAGGAGTTTGTGTACCATATAGAAATAGAGAAGCTCATTTAAAAGAGTTTGTACCAAATGTTGGTACTTATTTAGATTCACAAGGAATTGATTATCACATTTACGTTTGTCATCAAGTTGATGATAAGTTATTTAACAGAGGAGCAACAAAAAATATTGCAGCAAAACATGCATTTGAAGATGGATGTGATTATATAGTTTGGCATGATATAGATATGTTACCAGAAGAAGGTGGAGGAGCAGATTATTCTTTTCCTGAAAAAACTCCAATACATATAGCAACGAGTATATCTCAAATGGATTATAAATTAAAGTATGAAGAATACTTTGGTGGAGCTGTTTTATTTTCAAAAGAACAAGTAGAAAAAACAAACGGATATTCAAATGATTATTGGGATTGGGGAATGGAAGATGATGATTTGTTTTGGAGATGTTATTTAGAAGGATATGCTAATGACACTTATGTAGATTATCAAGATGATGAAGAAAATTATTTATCATTTGATGGTAAATCTACTTTTATAAAGATACCAAAAAATAAATTACTAAAATCATTAACATCTCGTTCACATACTGTATCTGTTTTGGTACGGGCAAATCAACAAGAAGAAAAAGTTCCAATTTGGTTAGTGGGTGATACAGAAAGAAGATTTTGTGAATATCCAATTTTAAGAAGACCAGGATATGATTGGGGATTAAGTTATAATAATTCTAGAGCATATACAACCCAATTATGGGATAATCAAAAAAATCATTTATATCAATGGATAAAGAGATATGAAAATCAATGGACTTGGGTAACAATGAGTGTTGATACAGGTAAACAAAATATACACTTTTATCTAAATGGTAAAGAATCTGATGCAAGACATGGTCATGGAACTCAATCTCCACTTCATTATGAAAATAGATTAAAATCATATGGCCTCGGAGATTATTACATTGGAACAACAACATCAACACCAAAATCACAAATTAACAGATGGTTTAAGGGAGATATTTCTAAAGTAATGTTGTGGAATAGATGTTTAAATCCAGATGAAATATCTAATTTACATAAAGAACACCCTACTAATAATTTAGTATTACATTATGATTTTAATAATAAATCACAAATAAGTTCTGAATATGTTGCAGTAGATTTGAGTGGAAATGATATTGATGGTAATATTCATAAAGGACGTTTTGATAAATCCCAAATTAAAATTCCCAACACAATCATACCACATAGAATAAGTGGAAAAATGCATTGTTTACCACATAAAGATGAAGGGATGGTAAAAGATGAAGATGGAAACGATAGATGGGCAAAGGGAGAAACAACTGCTCGTAATGAAAAAAGATATGTACTTCAGATGCAACAAGGAATTTGGGATTACAAATCCGATGGAATAAAACAATTAAAATATGAATTAGTTGGAATAGATGAGATAACACCTAAAGCAAAAATGATAAATATAAAACTTTAATATATATTAATATACAAGATAATATGTCAGAAGAAGTAGAAGAAAAGAAAAAAATTAAAGAAGCCATGGATGGTGATAGTCCCGCATATATAAAAGTACGAGATGAGCTAAATAGTGTAGGCCATGGATTTTGTCTGGCCAAATGGACACAAGTTACTATGCATTTACAACTTGGACATACTCACTCTTGTCATCACCCCTCTACTCATCAAATTCCTTTAAGAGAATTAAAAAGAAACCCAACTGCCCTACATAATACGAATTTCAAAAAAAGACGTAGAAAGGAAATGTTAGATGGAGAACGGCCATCGGAATGTGATTACTGTTGGAACGTTGAAGATAATTCCGATAGATTTTCAGATAGAACCTTTAAATCAGGTGAGTCTTGGTCAAAACCGTACATGGAAGAGATTAAACAATTGAATTGGAGAGAAGATTATAATCCAAAATATGTTGAAGTTGCTTTCTCAAATGCTTGTAACTTTAAATGTTCGTATTGTGGCCCTGCTTTCTCATCTGCATGGATGCAAGAAGTTGAAAAATTTGGTGCATATCCAACAACCGATTCGTTTAATGACCCAAAACATATGGTATTTGAAAACAAAGTTCCATTTCTTGCAAGTGCACCAAATCCATATGTAGATGCATTTTGGAAATGGTGGCCAGATTTATATAAAGATTTACATACATTTAGAATTACTGGGGGAGAACCTCTGATGAGTAAAGATACTTGGAAGGTTTTAGATTATATTATAGACCACCCGAATCCAAATAAAAATTTATCAATTGCAATCAACTCTAACTTAGGAGTACCTGATAAATTAGTTGATAAATTTATAGATAAGGTACAGAAAATATGTGATGGGAATAAAGTAAAGGAATTTATTGTATTTACATCAGTTGATACTTGGGGTGACCAGGCAGAATATATTAGAAACGGATTAGAGTTTAATCGTTTTTGGGATAACTGTCATAAAGTATTAGAAAAGTGTCCAAAAGTTATTTTAACTTTTATGGTTACTTATAACGCATTATCAGTTCCAAACTATGATAAACTTATTAGGGGTGTTTATGATTTAAAAACACAATATGGTTCTGATGATAGATATTGGAATTCAGCAACATTTTTAGATACATCTTATTTAAGACATCCAAAACACCAAACAGTTCAAGTATTAGAACCACAATGGGCAGATAAAATATTTCAAGATGCACAATTAATAGATTTCCTTGGAGTTCCATTATTTGAAAAAGAATATATAGGATATTCTGATGTTGAAATTCAAAAAATTAAAAGAACATATGATTGGATGAAATCACCAATTGATGATATATCTTTAAAAACTCAAAGAAGAAACTTTGGATATTATTTCAAAGCACACGATGAACGAAGGGGAACTGATTTTTGCAAAACATTTCCAGAATTAGCTGATTTTTATAATAAATGTTTAGAAATTAAATTATGATAAAACTGAAAGGAGATAATGCATATTTTATAGTACCAACACAAAATAGATATGGATTATCTACAAATCAAACATATGATTTAACTGAACGTGATTTTTCTATTTTAGTTGAGGTTAAAGTTGATTGGGATAAAATGGTGGCAGATACTCCTACCAATGAAGGAGGTATAATTTCAAAAAACGGCCAACATTGTGGATTAAATGCAATCAAATTATCAGATGGACATACCTACATAAAGGCAACATGGTGGATTACACCAGATCAAGGAGGACCAGCTGTTTATAAAGATCTTTGGTTTGATGTAAAAAGTAATTCAAAATATCTGAAAGTTGCCATGACTCATCATAAAGAAACAAAAACCATGACGTTATGGGTTGATGGGGGATCATTCAATACAACTTATCCAGGTGAGATTATAGATTACAGAGATTCTTGGATGTGGATAGGTGCAAATAATTCATTAGATAATTGTGCAGAAGAACATAGAGGATTTTTCTTTGGAGAAATTAATCATGTATCACTACATGATATTCCACTTGATGACGATCAGATACGAAAAGCATTTGATATTGAAAGTACCGAAGATTTAGATAATGATGATTTTCAAACAGCAGCTGCTTTTTCATTTAAAGAAAAGTATATGACACCATATAAGGTGTTTGATATTTCTTCAAATGGAAATCACATGATTTTGTTTGATAAAAAATGGATGGATGAAGATAAAGAACTTATATAATGAACAAACGAATTTATTTTGTATATGATTTTGTATTACCAAACGGCCCTTTGCAATTTGGATATTCTAGATATACCTTGCCTATAAATGTTATGAATCAAATTGATAATAATATTAATAATCCGGGTTTATTCATTTCATCACCTTATACTCCAAATGAATTCAATTTTGAAGAAGGAATGTTTGCTGATCAATATATAAGTACCAACAATGATTGGATGATAACTACTGTAAATGAAGTAGATAGTATTATGGAATCTAAACGATACGATGAAAAAGAAACTCTTTTCTTTATAGTACTTGAATCTACAAATGCAGCCACTTTCTTTGAGTATTATTCTGATCCTTCTCTAAAATTCAAAGATATGTTTTCTCCAAAATTATTGAATTATTATAAAAAACATCAAAACTTTAAAATAGTAATGATTGATAACAGAGAAGGTGCATATTATCATACTCCATCTCTTTTTACAAAAATAAATAATTTTTTAGATAATATTGGTATAACATCTTCAAGAAAGTTTTTAATATCAACTTGTAATGAACATATAAATAAATTTAATTCGGATAAAAAAAATAAAAGAATTAGTATTTATAATAACGATTTCTATGTTTACAAATCAGGTCAATTTATAGTAGAAACAGAAGAACGTGAAAACAGTATTGTAGAAAACGGATATAACTATTCACTACAACAGAATTTAATATTTGATGAGAAGGAAAAGTATTATTTAATGTATAACAGAAATTCAGCCAGGTTACATAGACCTTACTTTGTTAATAAACTATTTCAAAACAATATATTAGATAAAGGAATAATATCTTTATTTAAAACATCAGATTTTGATAACACGCTGAAAGAAGAAAAACTCGAAGGAAAACTCGGTATTACGAAATCAGATTATTCAAATTGGAAGTCCAATATAGATAAATGGTATCCACTTGTAATTGATAATGGAAACGAACATGAAGTTGCTTGGTATCATAATTTTTTAAGTAGAAAGGATGAATATGAAAAAACATATTTTTCTATTGTATCAGAAACCTCAGCGCGAAAAGAGTTTTTATTTATAACAGAAAAAACATTAAAACCCATAATGAATCTTCATCCATTTTTTATAAATGGAAATCCAGGTATATTGCAACATCTACATAGTATCGGATTTAAAACATTTGATAAATGGTGGGATGAATCATATGACTTGGAACTTAATTTTAAGAAACGAACCGAGATGTCTTTAAAAGAAATTAAATCTATTTGTAGTAAGACGCCTACTGAAATGATTGAAATGATTAAAGAAATGCAACCTACATTAGAATATAATAAAAATTTATTAAGAGAATTATTCGTTAATTCAGAATATGAAAAAAAACTAATAAACCAACTAGAAGAATCAATAAGTTTGATATGACAGAAGTAATTAAAGAATTTAACATCGAAACACACAACCCTCTAGAATATGGACTTGCGATTAAAAAAAGTAAAGTACTAATTACAGGAGGATCTGGATACTTAGGATCAGTTATAACAGAGAAGTTATTAAACAAAGGGTATTCGGTTACTATATTAGATAATCTAATGTACAATCAAACATCATCTATTATATTTTCACATAATCCAAATTTTGAATTTATATATGGAGATGTACGAAATAAAGAATTACTTAAAAATTTAGTTTTTGATTTTGATGTTATTATACCACTTGCGGCAATCGTTGGATTTCCTGCTTGTGATAGAGATAAAGAGTTAGCAACTGCAATAAACTACGAACACGTTAGATTCATTTGTGAGTTAGTTGGTGATACAAAAATAAAAGTAGTTTACCCTAATACAAATAGTGGGTATGGGATAGGAGAGAATGGTAAGTGTACTGAAAAAAGTCCACTTAATCCAATATCACATTATGGTGTAACAAAAGTAAAGGCAGAAAGTGAAGTTTTAAAAATAGGAGGAATTTCAGTTAGATTAGCAACTGTATTTGGAACATCTCCAAGAATGAGAATGGATTTATTGGTAAATGAATTTGTTTACAAAGCATTAACTGACAAGTATATTACTATATTTGAAAAGAACTTTGTTAGAAACTACATACATATAAGAGATGTGGCCAATGTATTTTTATTCATGATTGAAGATTATGAAACACATACTGGAGAAGTTTTCAATGTAGGATTATCAGATGCTAATTTATCAAAACAACAATTGGTAGAAAAAATACAAGAATATATTTCTGATTTTGCAGTTACATATTCTGATTATTTTGAAGACCCTGATAAACGAGATTATATAGTATCCAATCAAAAAATAGAAGATGCTGGATGGGAACCAGAATATTCATTAGATGATGGAATAGAAGAATTAATAAAAACATATACAATACTTATTCAAGATTTAAGTTCAAAGTATAGAAATGATTACCCGTTAGGTTATGGCAAAAGGACGTAGTATATTTTATAAAGAAAGAGATTGGGATGATTTCCATTTCTATCATGGTGCTATACTTAATCAAGTAAAAATAGTACAACCATCAATTTATCATGAATCACGTGGTTCAATATCAACCACATATCATTCAGATTATTATGATAGAATTCTACCTGCAGAAGATAGAAACTCAGGATTGGTTTTTAAACACGATAGATATTCTAAATCAAATGAGGGTGTTCTTAGAGGAATGCACTATGATGATAAAACTTGGAAACTTGTTAGTTGCTTACATGGTAAAATTTATTTAGCAGTATTAGATTTAAGAGGAACTAATAAAAATGAAAATCCCACATATGGTAAATATGAAACCTTCATACTTTCACCAGAAACTGGAACACAAGTTTTAGTTCCACCAATGTTTGCTAATGGACATTATGTAATGGAAAATAATAGTATCTTCAGTTATAAATTGGCATATAAAGGTAAATTTAATGATGTGGATAAACAACACACAATAAAATGGAATAGTAATAAGTTCAACATAGAATGGCCTTGTACTAATCCAATAATTTCTAAAAGAGATGAAAATGGAAAAAATTCGTAATTTAGATTATCACGAAGATAGATGGTTGGATGGAAACCTATCTAAAGAAGATTTAATAGCATTTGAAGATGATATTATTTCTCATTGGGAGAATGGAGAAATAACTGGCCCAATTCATTTATCATATGGTAACGAAGAACCTTTAATTGAAATCTTTAAAAAGATAGGAGTAGAAGATTGGGTATTCTCTACATGGAGGTCACATTATCATGCACTTTTACATGGAGTAGAACCAAGAATATTGAAACAAAAAATACTCGAAGGCAAATCCATAACTATAATAGATAAAGATTCCAAATTCTATTCATCAGCAATTGTTACTGGAATTTTACCAATTGCACTTGGAGTTGCAAGAACTTTAAAAGAACAAAATAGTAAAAATAAAGTATGGTGTTTTATTGGTGATATGACATTTGAAACTGGTGTATTTTATGAAGTACATAAATATGCTAGAAACTTTAATTTACCAATACACTTTATTGTAGAAGATAATGGAGTTTCTACAAATACACCAACAGCTCATACTTGGAATGAGATTCAAAGAGAGATTCCAGAAGATGTAATTTATTACAAGTATAAATCAAAATATCCCCACTATGGGACTGGCAAATGGGTAGTATTTTAAATTTTATTTTTCCTCTCTCAAGTAAGAATATACAACAAGGGCCCATTACTAATTATGTAATGAATAACCATTCCTATACTTTAAATTTGGAAAAAAAAGAAGAATATAAAAATATTCTTTTGGTAGAAGTATCTGATGGATATAAATCATTAACACGATTACTTCGAGAAAATGAAAATATTCTTGAATTTGTAAAAACAGATGATGTTCTAATTTTAGCCTGTTCAGTAGCAGATCCATGTACACGAGATGAACTAAGAAAAGTGTATGGTAAACTTAAAGAATTTGGTATTCTTGAAAAGGCTTTTTTTATAGATTCTAATAAAGAATTAGATAATGAAGAAAGAATGTTTGCCTTTCATTACTTTTTAGAAGAAGCTGTTAATTCAAAAGAAAGCTTCTTTGGGCAAAAAAATGATTTAGGATATGTTAGTGAAGAAATAGATAAATCAGAAATTAATGAATTTAGAAATAAAAAGTTTTTATCATTTCAAAGAAACAATGATAAACCTCATCGATTATCATTATTACATGATTATTTGACAAATGATTTTTCAGATTCATATTTTAGTTTTTTACAAAAAGTAGTTCCATATTGTACGATTTATCAAGGAAAGGAAAATCAATTAACATCAGAAGAATATAACAGGAATATTCCAATAGAACTTGATACTAATGGAAATATTGAAGGATTTAGAACTAATAATACATTTAAAAAAGATTTATTTTTAAACTCAATAATTCATATAGTATCAGAAACATCATGTGAAAATAATGAGTTGTTTATTTCTGAAAAAGTGTTAAAACCTATTTTGAATTTCCAACCATTTATATTAATCGGGCCCCACTTATATTTAAATGAATTAAGAAAACTTGGATTCAAAACCTTCGGAGATTTTTGGGATGAAAGCTATGATGAAATAAAAAACCCACAAGATAGGTATTTAAAACTAAGAGAAGTAATACTTGACTTAAATAAAAAGACAATTAGTGAGTTGAATTTATTATATAAAAACATAAAAGATATATGTATATATAACAATACGAAATTCAATTCAATGAAAATTGAAAACAGTATAGATAAAATATTTAAAAAGTTATAATGAAAAACAAAAAAGTTTTAATAACAGGTGCTAACGGACTCGTTGGTAACTACATGGTTCAAAAATGTATCGATAGAGGTGCATTCGTAACCGCAGTTGATATCAATCAACCAGATAATCAGATAGAAAAATATAAAGATGAAAATTATCAATTCATCAATGCAGATTTAAGAGAATTTAAAACTTGCAAAAGAGTTGTTGAAGGCCAAGATATCATATTCCATATTGCAGGTGTAAAGGGTTCTCCTAAGAGAGCAGCTGAACAACCTGCTGATTACTTTGTACCTATGTTACAATTTAATACTAATATGATGGAAGCCGCGAGATTAGAAGATGTAGAATGGTATGTTTACACTTCAACCGTTGGAGTATATCAACCAGCTGAAGTATTCTATGAAGATGATGTATGGAAAACATTCCCATCAGAAAAAGATAAGTATGCTGGATGGGCTAAGAGATTAGGAGAATTACAAGCTGAAGTTTATTCTGTATCATTTGATTGGAATAAGGCATCAATTGTAAGACCAGCAAACATTTATGGTAGACATGACAACTTCGGACCAGAATCAACAGTAATTGCATCACTTATAAAAAGATTATTCGGTGAAAAAGAACATCCACTAATTTGTTGGGGAGATGGTTCACCAATTAGAGATTTTATTTATGCTGGTGATGTTGCTGATGGAATTATAAAAGCATACGAACAAAAATTATTACAACCAATAAACTTAGGTAGTGGAACTGGTGTTACCATTAGAGAACTTGCTGAAACTCTTGTAGATATCTATGAAGAAATGTACGGAAAGAAAGTTGGTATAGAATGGGATAGTACAAAACCAAACGGAGATGCAAAAAGATTAATGAGTACCGAAAGGGCAGAATCAGTAGGGGTATTTCAACAAGTATCTCTTAGAGATGGATTAAAAGAAACAATAGAATATTATTTAAACGAATATACAAAATAAAAGTTATGAACAAAACAGATAAAATATTAGTTACAGGAGCAAGTGGATTTATTGGCTCAAGATTAATCAAATCTTTATACGAAGGGGGATTCACAGATATACGTGCAACATCATGGAGTAGAGATTTAAGAAATGATTTCGAAGGATGTGAAAACATAGACTTTGTTAAAGGAAATTTACAAGATGCAGATTTTTGTGAAAGTGTTTCTAAAGATTGTGATGTTATATTTCACGCAGCTGCCAATACATCAAATGCATTGGATACTAAATTTAATCCATTACTACACGTAACTCCAAATATTGAAATGAATGTAAACCTTTTGGAACAATGTTGGAGAAACAAAGTTCGTAAATTTATCTTTATTTCTTCTAACACAACGTATCCAGATATGGGAGATATTCCATGTACTGAAGAAGTGGAAGTTCAAACACCAGATATAGTTCCTGTTTACAAAGCAGTAGGAAACATGAAAAGATATTGTGAAACACTTTGTGATTTCTTTTCTAATCAGATACACGACCCAATGCAATGTATTATCATTAGACCTTCAAATGCATTTGGACCGAATGATAAATATGATTTCGAAAAGTGCCATGTTACACCGGCCAACATTAGAAAAGTAGCGGATAACTTAAATCCTATTCCTGTATGGGGAGATGGAACTGAAGTAAGAGATGTTATTCATGTTGATGATATGGTAAGTGGATTTATAACAGTCGCAGAGAAGGTAGATAAGTATGATATCTACAATGTATCATATGGTTCAGGATATACTGTAATGGAAGTACTTGATTTAATTAAAGAAATTGAAGGAAACACAAACCCAGTAGAATTTGTTAACAATAAAGCACCAATGATTCCAGTAAGATTATTATCAAACGAAAAATTATTAAAACTTGGTTGGAAAGCTAAATATGATTTAGATAGTGGATTAAGAGATGCACTTAAATGGTACAAAGCCAACAAAGAACAATTTAATCCAAATTCAAGACCATAATGGCAGAAGCAGAATACACACCATACTTAGATGCTTTAACTGAATCAATGAAACTTTGTATGGATGACCCTAACATGATATTCATAGGACAACAGATTGTTTATTATGGAAATCCAATGAGTAAAACCATTGAAGGATTACCAAAAGAAAGAATGATTGAAACTCCTGTAATGGAGGAAGTTCAAATGGGAATGGCATTAGGAATGGGTATGGCTGGTAAATCAGTTGTATCATTTTATCCACGATGGGATTTTGTTATATGTGCTGCAAATCAATTATTAAATCATGTTGATAAAATTAATATAATGTCTGATGGAGAATGGAATCCAACTTTATTAATTAGAGTTGGAAAAGGATCAACTATACCATTAGACCCTGGTCACCAACATAAATCAGATTATACTGAAGAATTTTCATCAATGTTAAAACACACACCAGTAATAAAGTTGGATACTGCTGATAAAATACTACCATCATATAAAGATGCACTTCAAAGAGGTGGACCAACTATATTAGTTGAATATCCTGAGTTGTATTATGAAAATTAGAAGAATATTTGATATTATCGGCCCAAAAGGATTTATTCCTAATGGTATAAATTGGAATAACACAGATATAATGTGGGATTACAATTTTTTTATAACCCATAACTCCATAAATGCATTTAATAGTCTATATACCCAAGTATCTGTGTATGATTGTAATTTGAATTTAGGAGAGTGCAAAGATATTCATATAGGTGAACTTGTTTATAATCCAACTCAAAATATAATAGTAAATAATGCAGACGAAAACTTTTACTACACAGTTCATCCATTTGGTAATAGTGGTATTGCAACTGGAATTGATATATCATACCATGAAGGACAACATTGTTTTGATTTCATTTCTAAAAAAGCAATAGAATACTCCAAAGCAAAAAACTTTTATTTCATATTTGATTATAGTTCAGAAGGATGTATTAGTAGTAATTTATTTGAATCAATTCATAAGGCATGTGAACGAAGTGGTATAAATCCATCTAAGGTAATCGTTATAACTGCAGCAATGAATACATATGATATCTATAAACAATATTTGGATGAACAACCCCAACCTCCTAAAAATTTATTATATACTACATTTTACCCATGGTCTCTCTTGGCCAAATCCAAAGATACAGATACTATATTATTTCAAGATAATATTATTAATTTTAATGGTAATAAAAATGTAAATAGTTTAATGAAGGAATCTGATTTAGATATACTTACAAATAGAAGTAAAAAAGCTTTATGTTTAAATAGAAGATTAGCACCACATCGTTTAATTGCAATAAGTTATTTATTTGAAGAAGGATTGTTTGATGAAACAAACACTTCGTTTGATATAAAATTATTATATACACACGATGCTGGTTTAGATTTGGTTCAAGGAAGTGGTTTTGATAATGAACTATACATGACAGACCAGGATTTCAAAAATAAAATATTAAAAGGATACCACTCTCTTGTTAAAAAAGAAAAAAATATTCTTGATTACGATGATATTAATGGAGTATGGGGATTTGGTTTTGAATCATCTAAATTATATGAAGAAAGTTATTTCTCAATTACAACAGAAACTTTATTTTATGAAGCTGGAAACTATATATCAGAAAAGACATTCAAACCATTTCAACACCTACATCCATTTATTTTAATAGGAAGACCAGGTGTATTAAAATACTTACAATCCCTTGGATTTAAAACTTTTGGAGATTATTGGGATGAAAGTTATGATGATATCGAAGATAATTCGTTAAGGATGCAAAAGTTATTGGGTGTTATTAAAACTCTTATAAATAAAACCAATGAAGAATGGGATAAATTAAATAAGGAACTAAAACCCATATTAATACATAACAGAAATAATTTACTTTCTTTCGATGTAAAAAAAGTAGGAAATACTTATATTAAAAATCTAAATACTCTAATAAACAATGAACCTAATCAAAAAAATTATTACTTACTTTAAAAATCGTAAGAGAAATAAACTTTATAAGAAGAAATTAGAGGAACTTCGTAAGAGAGATCCATTTATCTATAAAAATCACTAAACTTCCTCTTTTCAATATTTATATACTGATAGGTGTATTTCATATGAGCGAACTTGCAAAATATTTAGTAGAACAAATGCTACTTGAGGATGAAAATCCCATAAAAAAAACAGTAGTTATCTTTGTGGGTAGGTTTCAACCTATGCATAAAGGACATTACGGTACTTACCAACACCTTGTCAAAAAGTTTGGTAAGGACAATGTGCATGTGGGTACATCGGATAAAGTTCAAAAACCCAAATCACCTTTTAACTTCAAAGAAAAGGTAAAAATAATGACTACAATGTTTGGAATACCAAAATCCAAAATACATAAAGTCAAAAATCCATACAAACCAACAGAAATACTTAAAAAGTTTAATGAAGATACAACTGCATTTATTACAGTAGTTGGTGAGAAAGATAAATCCCGATTAAAAGGCCCATACTTCCGACCATACAAGGGTGATGTTTCTGTGGGATATAGAGATGGTGGTTATGTTTATGTTGCACCTTCAAGTGGTGGTGGTATAAGTGGTACTGAAACTCGTAATGGTTTATCAGTTGGTTCGGATGACCAAAAACAAAATTTCTTTAAAGATAGAGCATATGGAAAATTTAATAAAACCATCTTTAAATTAATTACAGATAAATTAAACGAAGGAATTTTCATTTCAAAAGAAAGAATTGAGGAGTGGATGATAAATGAATCATCTGCTATATCAACAGGTCAATCAGATGATGGACCAAATATATTTTTTCCAAACTATGAAGTATTTGCTCGTATCAATGCAAAAAGAGCAGCAAAAATTGGATATGAAATCATAAATATGATAACTACCAAGGAATTGGAAGATTATTATGAACATCCAACGTATCCAAATGGTCCTGTTAAAGCAGTTACACCATTTCCAGCAGGTGTACTTGGTACACAAACTGCAACTAACCAAATAGATATATACTCAAGTGATGCATATTCTAAGTGGTTCAAACACGTAACACGAAAAGCCTCCTTAGTAGGATATTCAGTAGTAGGTGGATTAGATACTAATAAAGACGAAAAAGAACAATCATTGGATTCTCAACAAGGTGATAAAAAATCTCAAGAAGAATATGAATCATCATTAACAGAAGCAATTAAGTTACCAGTAGAAATTGGTGATACTCTTTTAATGGGTAAATTCAAAAACAAAAAAGTAGTTGTTAAGAAAATTGGTGAAGATGAACATGGAATGCCAACTATTAATGGTAAAAAGGTAGTTACTTTTAGATATCATAAAAAAGCTCCAAATGTATTTGAACAAATTGTAGAATTAGCTGGTACGGAAATTAAGTGTGAAAAATGTAACCATCAAAGGAAATTAGAATCTGATGATAGTGAAAAGTATTTATGTCATTCATGTGGTTGGGATTCTCAAA